>SAMEA3663208__coassemble_171_pt1 | contig 30112 bp, 25 predicted proteins | sample SAMEA3663208__metabat2_low_PE_018 | metagenome-assembled genome bin SAMEA3663208 (sample SAMEA3663208) | pig gut metagenome | biome: pig gut; feature: pig-associated habitat; material: faeces | place: China | collected 2013
GAGCAGGAGCTACAGATATGGATAAGTACTACACTTCATCGGCAGCGGTATTTGACGGATCATACTTCAAGATCAAGCAGATCCAGCTCGGATACACATTCCCACAGAAGTGGATGCAGACAATCAAGGTCAGCAACCTCCGCGTATATGCATCTCTTGATGACTTCTTCACTTTCTCAGATTACCCTGGATTCGACCCAGAGGTTACAAACATGGGTGTTGACAAGGGCTCATTCCCTACTTCCAAGAAGGTTGTTGCGGGTGTTAGCGTTACATTCTAACCATATAAATAATACAGAAATGAAAGCAAAGAATATAATATTGGCTCTTGCTGCGACCGCTGTCGCATTGAGTTCATGCAACAAGCTGCTGGATATCCCTCAGCACGGAGTGCAGAACTATGAGACCTACTATCAGACTGATGAGGAAGCTGAGTCTGCAATCGTTGCCTGCTACATCCAGGTAAAGGGCAATGAGATGAACTATGTACTTGGTAAGAACATGCTTACCGACGATTTCTGGGCAGGCGGTGGCGGACGTAACGACAACGCTGACCTCGAAGGACTTAACGAGTTCACATTTAACATAGACCAGGGATACCTTGAGGGTATGTTCACTTCATATTACGGTATCATCTATAAAGCTAACGTCGTTCTCGGACACGTTCCTGAAGAAACCGATGTTCAGCTTCGCGCAAGAGCTGAGGCAAAGGTATTCCGCGCATGGTCATACTTCGAACTCATCTCGATGTGGGGCAATCCGCCACTCGTAGACCACGAACTTGATCCATCTGAGTATCATAAGCCAAACGGAACGACTGAGGAACTATGGGCACTTGTTGAAAAGGATCTCACAGAAGCCATCAACTCTGGTTTCCTCACAGAAAAAGCAAATGCTGATGACAAGACCTGGAGAATCACAAAGCAGTTCGCACAGGCACTTCTCGGAAAGGCTTATCTCTGGCAGAATAAGTACGAGAAGGCAGCTGCTGAGTTCGACAAGATCATCGAGAGCGGCCTCTATAGACTCTACGATGACTATGAAAATGTTATCGCATTTACAGCAAAGCAGAACTGTGAGAGCATGTTCGAGAGCATCAAGATCTCAGACCCGAACAATGTCTGGAACAACTGGGGAATGCTCCACCTCATGATTCATTACCGTACTGACGCGCTCGCTGACAACTGCTGCCAGAATGCAGGTCTTGCAGGTCTCGGATGGGGTTTCCTCAGTCCACAGAAGACCCTCTACAACGATTTCGTAGCAGTAGAAGGTGTTGACGGATATCGTCTCAACGCCACTATGAAGACTTGGGAGCAGATGGTCGACATGGGGATCAACGTGAAGGAAGGCAAAACTATCATCAACGAGGGTTACTTCATGTGGAAGACCAGAATCACCGCTGAGCAGGTTCCCGCTGCCGGTAACAACTTCGTAGACGACAACAATCCGCGCTGGATGCGTTATGCTGAGGTTCTCCTCTGCGCTGCCGAGGCTCATTTCGAGGCTGGCAACCAGAGCAAGGCTGACGAGTACATGAACATGATTCGTACACGCGCAAAGGCACCTACAAAGACCGGTTACACTCAGGATGAGATCAGAAGAGAAAAGAGAATCGAGCTCTGTCATGAGGGCACACGTTTCCAGGACCTCCTCCGTTGGGGCATCGCTGAGGATAGGATGAAGGATCAGGGTGCTTACTGCCCACTTCTCAACCACAATGGTCAGGTTGAGGAGAAGGTATACAACACAGACAAGGCTAAGTTCGGTTTCAAACCTAAGCACAATCTCCTTCCTTACCCGGGAACCGAGATCCGTCTCAATCCTAACATCAAGCAGAATCCAGGTTGGTAGTAAACAGTAACATAATACAAGAAAATATTATGAAACTTATCTATAAAATATTTGCTGTAGCAGCCTCTATCCTGGCACTCAGCTCTTGCGTAGAAAGCGCAATCGGGCCTATGACAGGCAAATACGAGAAGCCGGTTGTATATGAAATGAACACACTCGCTTCACAGTCTGTCGAAAAGGGCGACAAGTACCGTACATTCACTGTCGAGCTCAGCGGTGACAACGCTTCAATGATATTGAAGATGGTAAGCGACAAGTACTTCCTTGCTGACGGCAGCTACACTCCGGCTCCGGCGGATCAGGCAAAGAAGAACACCTATATCGTAGGCAACGGTGGTACAACATTCAACAACATTCCTGTTGAAACAGGTTCCATCAAGGTGGCTCAGGGCGAAGGAACGTATTCATTCGCCGGTATGCTCTGGCTTGCTGACGAGTCTGTAATCGAGATCAAGAGCACTGTCGCTCTCGTTTACGAGGCTGATCCGGAGCCTGTAAAGCTCAGCACAGTACTTTCTGCCACAAGCAATCTTGCAAACGGTTCCCAGACAGTTACAATGCAGCTGGCTCAAGACGGAATCTATTCAGAAATGGACATGAACACTTGGCAGACAATCTGGCACGGAGAAGGAAATTACCTTGCCATCGATCTCTATAGTGCCGACGGCTATCTCCACGAAGGAACATATTCTGCATCAGCCGAAGGAGGAGTTGTAGCTGAAGGCCAGTTCGGAATCGGCTACGACACTACTGTAGACTTTGGATGGGGACCTATGGAGATGAAAGACTGGGGTACATGCTGGTGGAGCGTTTCCAACGGTGCGGCAACAGCAAAGAAGATTCTCGAAGGAACTGTAAACGTTTCCAAGAAGGGCAGCAAATGGGTCATCGAACTCATCAGCGGCGAAGGAAAGGGCATGATTTGGGCTAAGTTCGAGGGTGCTATCGACGCTCTTACCGACCCTGCTCTCGGTGGTGGCGGAAACGTTGATGACACTGATTATGTCGAGCTGACTAAGCTCCTCTCAGCTACAAAGAACCAGGGACTTCTTACCATCAACATGGCTCAGGACGGAATATCATCTACAACCGATCCGAACACATGGCAGACTATATGGGAAGGAGAAGGCAATTATCTTGCGGCTGACATCTACAGCGCAGATGGAAAGCTTTACACCGGTGAGTACAAGGCCTGTGCTGTAGGCGGAGTTGTCGGTGAAGGCGAATTCGGAATCGGTTATGACACTACTGTAGACTGGGGATGGGGACCTATGGAGATGAAAGACTGGGGTACATGCTGGTGGACTGTTGCTGATGGCGCGACAAGCGCAGAAAAGGTTCTTGACGGAACGATGACTGTCGCAATGGAAGGAGACAATGTCGTGATAAAGCTGAAATCTTCTGTAGTGAATGCTAAATTCACTTATCCAGTAGCACAGTTCGTTGACGGTACTGGCGCTCCTATCGAAGTAGTAAACCTTGGTGGTGGCGAAGGACCTAACCCTGCCCCTGACTACACTGAATTCACTAAACTTCTGATAGTCCAGCCTAATCAGGGATATAATGAAAGCGGACAGCCTACAGGAGAGTACACATCATTCACTCTTAAGGTAGGTACAGACGGAATGTACACGGAAGTCGTAAACAACGGATGGTATGACGAGACCAAGATCAAGGGCACAGGACAGGTACTTTCTATTGACTTCTACACTGCAGACGGCACAGTGGCTGCAGGAACATACACAGCATGTGAAGTAGGAGGAACAATCAATGAAGGCGAATTCGGTATCGGATATGATGTCGAGATGTGGGGACAGCAGATGGTATGGGGTACTTGCGTGACACCATACGAAAGTGATACAGCAGGAACTATCGCGAAGGTGACAGACGGCACGGTCGCTGTCGAAATTTCCGGAGATGTATATACGATCACACTGGAAAGCAGCAATATAAATGCACAATACATTGGTAGTTTGACTCTTTAATCTTATCATTGGAAGCAGGTCAGACTGACCTGCTTCCAATATATCTGAAAACCATGAAACGAATAACAGCTATTATAGTTTCACTGTTGATGGCAGTCGGAGCCTTATCCGCTCAGGAGCTTACCAACTTCTCATTTTGGGGACAGAAGCCTATAGTATCTCCCGAGATACAGAATGATAGTGTAACCTTCAGACTTAAAGCAGACTACGCCACAGTAGTAAAGCTCAGTGGCTCTTGGATGCCAAATCCGTGGGGAGACACTATCGACATGACGCGCGGCGAGAACAATGTATGGGAAGTGACTATTCCACTTCCGGAGCCGGAAATCTACACATACAACTTCGTTGCTGACGGCGTTTCTGTAAACGACCCTCAGAACGTAATGGTACAGCGCGACGGTTCACGCTACCTCAGCATGCTCCTTGTGGACGGAGAACGCACAGAAAACTACAAGTCTGCAAACAAGAGAGGCACAGTAAGCCATCCTTGGTATGACAGCAAGATCCTCGGCATCAACCGCCGTCTTACAGTCTATACTCCTTACGGATATGAGACCAATAAAAAAACAAAGTATCCTGTCCTCTACCTTCTGCACGGAGCAGGCGGAGACGAGGAGGCATGGTCATCAATGGGACGCACAGCCCAGATTCTCGACAATCTTATCGAGAAGGGCCTTGCAAAGCCTATGATCGTGGTAATGCCTAACGGCAATCCAAACCAGCAGGCCGCTCAGACATTCGGTCTCCCTACTACAGAGTATGACTGGAGGAATCCAGAGAACAGGAACCTCTATGTAAAGAGCCTCGTGGAGGAAATCGTACCTTTCATCGAGAAGAACTACCGCACAGTGGCCAAGAAGTCACACAGAGCAATCGCAGGTCTTTCAATGGGTGGCGGTCATACAATCGCTGCATCAGGAATGTATCCAGACACATTTGACTACATCTGTCCACTTTCAATGGGCGCACATAAGTCTGATGAGCTTTCGGCTCAGCTCCAGGGCATCAAGAAGGCAGGTTACAAGCTTTACTGGCTTGCTTGCGGAAACACGGACTTCCTTTTCGATCAGGCTAACGAGCTAGACGAAGCTCTCACAGAAAACGGCCTCGAGCACACATATTATGTAAGCGAAGGCGGCCACGTATGGGCCAACTGGAGACTTTACCTCAACACTTTCGCACCACTCCTCTTTAAATAATTAATAGAATGAAAAAGGTATTATCAATAGCAGCAATGCTCCTTATGACATGCAGTGCATTCGCACAGCAGGCTCTCTGGGGCGGTGCATCAGTAGAGTCACCTGTTGTAAACGAGGACGGAACAGTAACATTCCGTTATCAGGCCCCTAAGGCTGTAAAGGTGACAGTATCAGGAGACTTCCTGCCTACCCGGAAGATGACATTCAACATGGAAGGCCAGGAGAGGTCATTTGACGTTCCCGGCGTAGCTGAGCTTAAAGAGGGTCAGTTCGGAATCTGGGAGTACACTACAGACTTCAAGGTAGCCCCTGAAATGTATACATATACATTCAATGTAGACGGCAACACAGTGATCGATAACAACAATATGTGGGTAAACCGCGATGTATCGTCACTCACAAGTGCATTCATCGTACCTGGCGAGCGCGCTGACCTCTACACTATTCAGGATGTACCTCACGGAACCGTTTCAAAGGTATGGTATGAGAGCGCAACCGCTGGTTTCGACCGCAGACTCAGTGTATATACTCCAGCCGGATACAATCCGACAGCAAAGAAACGCTACCCTGTCCTCTACGTTCTCCACGGAATTGGAGGTGACGAGGACGCATGGATCGCTCAGGGCCGTGCAGCGCAGATCCTCGACAACCTCATCGCACAGGGCAAGGCAAAGCCAATGATTGTTGTCTTCACAAACGGCAACATCTCACAGGAGGCTGCTCCAGGTGAGAACTCAACAGGCTACACCCGTCCTACAATGCAGCTTCCTCAGACTATGGAGGGAACTTTCGAGACTGCATTCCCGGAGATCGTGAAGTTCATCGACAGCAACTACAAGACTATAGCAAAGAAACAGAGCCGCGCTATCTGCGGTCTGTCAATGGGTGGCTTCCACACTCTTTACATCAGCCTCAACTATCCTGACATGTTCGGATATTCAGGAATGTTTTCGGCTGCGATAGGAGTCAGCGATCCGTCGATATCCCCTATATACCAGGACTTCGACAAGAAGCTTGAGACATACTTCAGCAAGAAGCCCGCTCTGCTTTGGATTGGTTGTGGTGACACTGACTTCCTCATCCAGGCAAACAGAGACTTCGTGAAGAAGCTCCAGGACAACAACTACCCTCACGAATACCTCGAGAACGGTGGCGGACACATCTGGAGAAACTGGAGAATCTATTTCACTGAGTTTGTTCCTAAGCTCTTTCAATAATGATTAAAAGAATATCTGTACTATTGTCTTCTCTGTTGCTCCTGTGGGCATGCGGAGGAGACAATATTACTCCGGAAGATCAGATTCCTACAGGATTTGATTTCAATCTGGTGACCATAGAAAACGTATCTGAGCCAAGCGAGGAAGGCCTGAGGACAATCGTCCTCAATTTCAAGGACAAGGAAGGCAATGCTCTGAAACTTACTGCCTTGAGCTGGTACTGCCATCTCGAGACAGGCAAATACGAAATAGCCCCTGAGCCTGATTCAAAGCATAAGGCTTCTGTAGAGCTCTCACTCGGAAATGAAAAGCTTAATGTCAAGGGAGGTTCCATCGCGGTCAGCAAATGGAACTACGAGTATGACATCAAGTTCACCATTGAAACCGATAAGGGGAAGTTCACAGGAATCGCCGACAACAAGAAGTTATATTTCGAGACACAGCAATATAGTTCGCTTAAAACTGGAGCTAACGAAATCTATCAGAAGGACCTCACTGTCAAAAGCGACCTGATGAATACAAGTGTCAAGTATTCGATATATCTTCCGGAAAGCTACGACGGAACGAAGAAATATCCGGTACTTTACATGCTCCATGGATACGGTGGCAACAACAACGACTGGCTTCAGGACAACACAGGCAGCATCTGGGCTGGCGGCGGAACCATGCCTGCATACGCAAGGGAATATGCAGAGAAGACCGGCAAGGAGCTGATCATCGTGGCTCCGGACGGAGGAAACAACTTCTACTGTGACGGCTATAACGGCGGTCCTAAGTACATGTCATTCTTCTTCCAGGAGTTCATTCCTTACATCGAGTCGACCTATGCCATCAAGGCTGAGAAGAAGTCGCGCGCGATCGGAGGTCTTTCAATGGGAGGATATGGCTCGCTCTACTACGGAACCCTCCACCCGGAGATGTTCTGCTACGTGTATGCATGTTCTGCTGCGATAAGTGTCGGAATGGCAGGAGCGGACCCAGCCAAGCTTATAGCCGATGCTGTGAGCGCTGGCAGAACCGACGAACTGCCAGGATTCACACTCGAGATCGGAACTGAAGATACGACTGTACTTCCGTCCACTAACGAGCAGTTCGTCAATACTCTTGCTGGCTATGGCATTCCATTCGAGTACATAACACGCCCGGGTGGACACGACTGGCCATTCTGGAATGCATGTAGTCCGAAGATCATCCACAAGGTAATGACAATTTTTGAATAACAATTAATAACGACTAATGAAGAGAATCTTTGCAATCGGAGCATTGCTCCTAGGTTCTGTGGCTATGTTCGCACAGCCACAGCTGACAAAAGACAACATCGACGAGGTTGTGGCAGCCATGACACTCGAAGAGAAGGCAACCCTGCTCGTAGGTAGCGGTTGGGGTAGCATGACAGCAGGCAGTATGACTGCTTCCGCAACTGCCCTCGTACCGGGTGCAGCAGGTACAACACGTTCTGTCGAGCGCCTTGGAATTCCTTCTACTGTCCTCGCGGACGGTCCTGCAGGTCTCCGCATTTCTCCTATACGCGACAACGATCCGAACACTTATTTCTGTACAGGTTTCCCTGTAGGTACCGTTCTCGCAAGTATGTGGGACACCGAGCGTGTTGAAGAGCTCACCACAGCAATGGGTAACGAGGTTCTAGAGTATGGTGCTGACGTTCTCCTCGCTCCAGGTATGAACCTTCACAGAAACCCTCTCTGCGGAAGAAACTTCGAGTATTTCTCAGAGGACCCTTTCCTTACCGGTAAGACTGCCGCCGCATACATCAATGGTATCCAGAGCAACGGTGTCGGCGTGAGCGTAAAGCACTTCGCTGCCAACAACCAGGAGGTTAACCGTATGGAGAATGACTCACGCGTGAGCCAGCGTGCGCTTCGTGAGCTCTATCTCAAGGGATTTGAGATTGCCGTAAAGGAGGCTGATCCTTGGACAGTGATGTCATCATACAACAAGATCAACGGCGAGTACAGTCAGCAGTCACATGGTCTCCTTACTACAATTCTTCGTGACGAGTGGGGATTCGACGGTATTGTAATGACAGACTGGGGAACAAAGGAAGGTACCGTAAAGGCTGTCAACGCCGGTAACGACCTCATGGAGCCAGGTATGCAGGTTGAGATCGACCGCATCATCGCTGCGGTGAAGGCCGGTGAGATCTCTCAGGAGCAGCTCGACAAGAATGTTCGCAACATGCTCACATACATCGTTAAGACTCCACGCTTCAACAAGTATCAGTATTCAAACAAGCCTGAGATCGAGGCTCACGCCAAGCTCGTTCGCGAGGCAGCTCCTGAGGGAATGGTTCTCCTCGAGAACAACGGCGTCCTCCCGATGAAGGATGTGAAGAAGGTCGCTCTCTACGGTACAGGTTCATATGACTTCATCGCTGGCGGTACAGGCTCCGGCAATGTAAACAAGCCTTATATCCGCAACGTCGCTGAGGGCTTGACTGTCAATGGTCTGGAAGTCAATCCGGCTATCCAGGAATGGTATGAGCAGTATATCACCTACTCAAAGACTTCACTCAAGAACAATGGAGCAGGCGGCATCCTCCTCGGTGATCCTGTAATATCTGAAATGGCTGTAAGCCGCGAGTTTATCGAAAAGATGGAGCCAGTGACAGACATCGCCATCTTCACACTTTCAAGAAATGCAGGTGAAGGCGGAGACCGCTATGCACTCGACGGAGACTGGACACTCACCGGACAGGAGCGCGAGCTCATCCAGACGCTTGCAGACGTGTATCACGCAGCAGGAAAGCAGTTCGTAGTGGTCCTCAACATCGGAGGAGTGATCGAGACTGCATCGTGGAAGCATATTCCGGATGCAATCCTCCTTGCCTGGACTCCGGGACAGGAGGGTGGATATGCCGTTGCAGACATCCTCTGCGGAAAGGCAAACCCTTCAGGTAAACTTCCTATGACCTTCCCTGTAAGCTATCTTGACATACCGTCTTCCGCAAACTTCCCTTATAACTACAAGAAGACTCAGATCGGAGACTGGGATTTCCTCTGGGGCGGCAAGAAGAAGCAGCAGAGATGCGTGGACTATACGGAATACAACGAAGGCATCTACGTAGGCTACAGATATTTCCAGACAGCTGGTGCACCAGTATCCTATCCTTTCGGATATGGAAAATCTTACACCACTTTCGAGTACAGCAAGCCTGCCGTAAAGGCAACAGACAAGGGATTCACAGCTACAATCACAGTGAAGAACACCGGTACTGTCGCAGGTAAGGAGTCCGTACAGCTTTATGTTGCAGCTCCTGCAGGAGGCCTTGAGAAGCCTGCATTCGAGCTTAAGGGCTTTGCAAAGACCAAGGAACTTGCTCCTGGCGAGTCCCAGACCCTCACAATCGATGTATGCAAATATACTCTAGCGTCATTCAACGAAGCGAACTCAGCTTGGGAGACTGCCGCCGGTACATATAAGGTAATGTTCGGTGCTAATGCTGCCGACATCCGCGGCACTGGCGTATACAAGCTCAAGAAGGCAGAAAGCTGGAAGGTAAACAATGTCCTCGCTCCGGCTCAGCTTATCAATGAACTGACACTTCAGAAGTAATACACTATGAAACGATTTATCATCATTGCTGCGTCCCTGCTATGGGGCGCAGCTTTGTTCGCTCAGGAACTTGTCATCAGAATCGATGATATGGGAGCGCTGCATTCCGTAAATACAGCCAGCATAGACACATATCAGAACGGCATAGCCAAATCTGTCGAGGTGCTTGCCGTGGGAGCCTGGTTCCCGGAGGCAGTGAAGATGCTGAAGGAGAATCCCGGACTTGATGTAGGTGTACATCTTGCCATCACAAGCGAATGGGAGAACGTAAAGTGGAGACCACTTACAGACTGTCCCAGCCTTGTGGATGAGAACGGCTACTTCTTCCCAATGATGGGACCGAATCCAGCATATCCGGGACAGTCCGTAATGGAAAACGCATCGAAGTTTGACATAAAGGAAATCGAGAAGGAGTTCCGCGCACAGATCGAGCTTGCTCTGAAAAACATTCCTCAGATCACACACATCTCCGGCCATATGTTGTCGACAGCTTACAGTCCTGAAGTCAATGCCCTCGTACAGAAACTGTCCAAAGAATATAATCTCCCTTCCGTGGACCGGTTCGATGCATTCGAACAATATGACTTTGAATATGTAGGCTATGATGGCCCGAAAGCTACTGCTGAAGAAAAGCTTGCAAGCTTCATCAAGATGCTGGACAAACTTGAGGAAGGCAAGAGATATATGTTCGTGGATCATCCTGCATACAACGATTCTGAGATGCAGACCGTAATGCACGTAGGATATGAGAACGTTGCTGTTGACCGTCAGGGAGTTACAGACCTTCTGAAAAATCCTGAGGTCAAGAAGGCAATCCGGAAAAGAGGAATAAAACTCATAGACATAAATACCCTCACCAAGTCTCTTCCACGTGGTGAAGCATCTGCCAAGATGACAAAAGCTGCGGAAAAATATCTTGCAGCAGTAGAAAAGGCCGGTCAGGATCTGCACAGGTGCCTTGCGTTCCTGCCGGTTTGAATTCAGATGATGCAGACAAGTTCAGGAAATTCGCTAAGACAAGCGACTGGCTTCAGGGCTATGGCTATCAGATGTGGAGGAGCAGGTACAACTCATTCCGGGCAGACGGTGCAAACGGTCAGTACATCCTTGTCATTCCTGAAAAGAATGCCGTAGTAGTGACCACAGCACACATTCAGGATATGCAGGCCGAACTCAATCTCATCTGGAAATATATCTACCCTGCACTTTAAGAAACTGTTTAAATAAAGTTGGTTCGGTAGAACCATCCAGTTCATTGACAATATTGTAGTTAGGTTTTGCAAAGATAAATTCAAATCGGTTGACTCAAAAAAGCCTTATAATTACCTGACTCTCAATATTTTCAAAGAATTTTTATGATTTTTTACCGGACACTGATGTCATCAAATAATGATTATAAAAATGAAAAAGACAATTATGTTGCTGATTGCTGCCTTTGCTGGCGTGTCCGCATTTGCGCAGCAGGCTCTCTGGGGCGGCCCTCAGATTGAATCTCCCGTTATCAATCAGGACGGTACCGTAACCTTCCGTTATCTTGCTCCAAAGGCAGTAAAGGTTACCGTATCCGGAGATTTCCTCCCGACACAAAAAGTCCAGACTCCTTACGGAGAATTCGACATCCCCGGAGTTGCCGAACTCAAGGAAGGAGAGAATGGTGTTTGGGAGTACACTACCGATTTTGCACCGGCTCCAGAGATGTACAGCTACACCTTCAATGTTGACGGGCTCAATGTGATTGACAACAATAATATTTGGGTGAACCGCGACATAGCCTCAATGACAAGCACCTTCATCGTGCCGGGCGGTCACGCTGACCTCTACAGAATTCAGGATGTTCCGCACGGAACAGTGGCAAAGGTATGGTATGACAGCCCTACCGCTGGATTTGACCGCAGGCTGAGCGTTTACACCCCGGCAGGCTACAACCCTTGCGGCAAGACCCGCTACCCTGTGCTTTATGTCCTTCACGGAATCGGAGGAGATGAGAATGCCTGGCTCGAACTCGGCCGTGCTTCCCAGATTCTCGACAACCTGATTGCCCAGGGCAAGGCAAAGCCTATGATTGTGGTATTCACCAACGGCAACATCTCCCAGGAGGCTGCTCCGGGCGAGAACTCCACCGGATACACCCGTCCTACCACCCAGCTTCCGAAGACTATGGACGGCACTTTCGAGGCTTCTTTCCCTGAAATCGTGAAGTTTATCGACGCCAACTACAAGACTATAGCAAAGAAGCAGGGCCGCGCAATCTGCGGACTCTCAATGGGCGGTTTCCACACCCTGTACATCAGTCTCAACTACCCGGATCTCTTCGATTATTCAGGAATGTTCTCTGCAGCAATCGGAGTGAATGAGCAGCAGATGTGCCCTATGTACGACAATTTCGATAAGAAGCTTGCCAAGTACTTCAGCAAGAAGCCAGCTATGCTGTGGATTGGTTGCGGCAACACCGACTTCCTCTACAAAGCCAATATCGACTTTATGGAGAAGATGACCCAGGCCGGCTATCCGTTTGAGTATATGGAAACCGAAGGCGGACACATCTGGCGCAACTGGAGAATCTATCTCAGCGAGTTTGTTCCACTTCTTTTCAAGTAACAAAGTATGAAAAAAACAGCAATAATCGCAATGACCGCTGCCGCCGTAATGTCCTGTGCACCAAAGGGTGATCCCCAGCTTGGCAAGGACTCGATCGACAAGGTGGTAGCCGCTATGACCCTCGAGGAAAAGGCCCATCTGGTAATAGGTACCGGAATGGCCGGCTCCAGCGGAGAAGCTCCGGTGGTTGGGGAGACCCGCAATCTTGTACCTGGAGCTGCCGGTACGACCTATCCTATTCCGCGTCTCGGCATCCCTGCAATCGTGCTTGCCGACGGCCCTGCAGGTCTTCGTATCAATCCTCTGCGCGAGGGGGACGAGAACACCTACTACTGCACCCATTTCCCGATAGGAACCCTGCTCGCTTCCACCTGGAACACCGAGCTTGTGGAGCAGGTAGGTCAGGCAATAGGCAATGAGGTTCTTGAATATGGTACTGACGTGCTCCTCGCCCCGGCGCTCAACATCCATCGCAACCCTCTGTGCGGACGCAACTTCGAGTACTATTCGGAAGACCCTCTGGTCAGCGGAAAGACCGCTGCTGCCTATGTAAGCGGTGTGCAGAGCAACGGAGTCGGTACTTCGATCAAGCATTACGCCCTGAACAATCAGGAGACCAACCGTATGAAGAACGATGTTCGGGTTAGCCCTCGCGCAGTCCGCGAGATATATCTCAAAGGCTTTGAAATCGCCGTTAAGGAGGCTCAGCCTTGGACTGTGATGTCTTCGTACAACTATGTGAACGGAGTCTATACTTCTGAGAGCAAGGACCTGCAGACCACTATGCTCCGCGATGAATGGGGCTTCAAGGGTATGGTGATGACCGACTGGTTCGGAGGAGCTGATGCTGCCGCCCAGATGTGGGCAGGCAACGATATGCTTCAGCCTGGCCGTCCGGGACAGTTCGAAGATATAGTTGAGGGCGTGCGCTCTGGACGCCTGAGCGAGGCCGACCTCGACAGGAATGTGCGCCGCGTGCTTGAACTCATTGTCAAGTCTCCGCGCTTCAAGGGCTACGAGTTCAGCAACAAGCCGGACCTGAAGGCTCATGCCCAGGTGACCAGGCAGTCTGCTGTCGAGGGTATGGTGCTCCTCGAGAACAACGGAGTGCTTCCTCTTGCCGCAGAACTTAAGAAGGTTGCCGTTTTCGGTACCACTTCCTACGATTTCATCGCCGGCGGAACCGGCTCGGGCAATGTGAACCGCGCCTACACCGTTTCCCTGCTTGAGGGACTTCGCAATGCAGGCTATGCAATCGACACCGAACTTGAGAAAACCTACACCAAGTACATCAAGGATGAGACCGAAAGGCTCAATCCTAAGAGCAATGACCCTATGGCGATGTTCATGCCTAAAGTTCGTGCAGGAGAGTTCGTTCCGAATGCAAGGCTTCTTGACAAGATGGTTCGCGCCAACGATGTCGCTATCATCACTCTCGGACGCAATTCCGGTGAGTTCCTTGACCGCAAGGTTGCGGATTTCACTCTGACTGAGCAGGAAAGGGGAATGATCGAGGCCGTCTGCGCTGCTTTCCACAAGACAGGCAAGAAGGTGGTTGTCATCCTCAATGTGGGTGGTGTTATCGAGACCGCTTCCTGGAAGAATTTGCCGGATGCAGTGCTTCTCGCCTGGCAGGCAGGTCAGGAGGGTGGAAACAGTGTTGCTGATGTGCTCAGCGGTGCTGCAAGCCCTTCAGGAAAGCTGACTATGACTTTCCCTCTCCGTTACGAGGATCACGCTTCTTCAAAGAATTTCCCTGTGGACCTTGCTTTCGGAATGTTCGGAAAGGACAAGGATGCCGAGCCTCAGCGCAATGTGGATTACACTGAGTATGAGGAAGGTATCTATGTGGGCTACCGCTGGTTCGACAAGCAGGGCCTGGAGGTTTCCTATCCTTTCGGGTATGGTCTTTCATACACCAGCTTCGAGTGGACTGACGCCAGTGTGAAGTCTTCACGCGGCGAGACTGCCGTGAGCGTAAAGGTTACCAACACCGGCTGCCGCGCTGGCAAGGATGTGGTTGAGCTCTATGTGGCTGCGCCTCAGGGCAAGCTCGATAAGCCGGTGAAAGAGCTTAAGGCTTATGCCAAGACTTGCGAACTGCAGCCTGGAGAATCCCAGGTCATTACCCTTAAGGTGAAGAATGCCGACCTTGCTTCGTTTGATGAGCAGGCAAATGCCTGGGTTACCGATGCAGGACGTTATGAGTTCCTTCTCGGGGCGTCATCACGCGACATCAAGGCATCCCTTTCTGCTGAAATCAAGGGCTCGAGCGTCAGAACCAACGCTCTGTCTTTCGATAAATAAACCTTCTTAATCCGAAATGAGCCGGGCAAGCAATTGTCCGGCTCATTTTATCTGCTTGAATCGTATTCTGTTTGACCCTGTCAAAGCATAAACAGCACCATCAGCTGGGCGCAGAGTACCCTCAGGAACATAGTCAGAGGATATACGGTGGCATAGGAAACGGCTGCTTCGTCACTGTTTGCATCCTGTTCGGAGGCGAATGCAAGGGCAGGAGGATTGGTACAGGCTCCGGCAAGCAATCCGATAAGGGTGTTGTATTTCAATTTCAGGACGAATTTGCCGATAAGGGCGCTGAGCAGCAGAGGCAGCAGGGTAATTATTGCTCCATAGGCAATCCATATCAAACCTCCTTTGTTGACGATAGTATCGACAAAGCCGGTACCTGCCTCAAGGCCAACGCAGGCAAGGAAGAGGGATATTCCTATTTCCCTGATCATAAGGTTGGCGCTCGTGGTGGTGTAGGTGACTACTTTGAGCCTCGGCCCGAAATAGGAGATGAGTATGGACACGATGAGCGGACCGCCTGCAAGGCCGAGCTTGATTGGCTGCGGAATGCCCGGGATATGAATCGGAGTGCTTCCGAGGGCGCAACCGGCAGCTATCCCGGCGAAGATGGCGATAAGATTGGGCTCGTCGAGTTTCTTTACGGAATTTCCCAGAATCTTTTCCATACCTGCAACGCTTTCTTCGGCACCGACAACGGTCACGACATCACCCAGCTGCAGGATAGTATCCGGTGTAGCAGCGATTTCTATGCCGGCCCTGCGGATGCGGGTGATGGAAACCCCCATGAATTTCTCGAATTCAAGGCTTCCGAGGTGTTTGCCGTTGAGTTTACGCTTGGAGATGATAATCTTCTTGTGAACGAATTTAAGTCCTCGGGAACGGGCGTCCTGCTCTATTTTCCTCACTTCATTATCGACATTGTCGGAGTTCTTTGCCGGAGTCGGGGCAAGGTTGTTTTCCTTGCGGTACAGAGTCTTCTTTATCAGGATGAATGCGAGGATAGCACCGACTACACCGAGAGGATATGAGACTGCGTAACCCAGGGCTATGCCTGAAGGGTCACCTCCGTTGGCATCCACGAATGCCTGCTGGGCCGCGCCAAGGCCAGGTGTATTGGTAACAGCTCCAGACATTACGCCCACCATAGTAGGGCCGTCGGTGCCGGTAAGTTTGATGAGTGCAGCGGTTGTTCCTACTCCAAGCAGGACCAGGATGGTGGACAGGAGATTGAGTTTGATGCCGCCGGAGCGGAAACTGGAAAAGAAACTCGGTCCCACCTGCATGCCTATGCTGTAAACGAACAGTATCAGTCCAAGCTCCTTTACAAAGTGCAGAAGCTCAGGGTTAAGATTGAACCCGAAGTGTGAGAAAATGATTCCCACAAAGAGAATCCAGGTTACGCCGAGCGAAATACCGGCTATTTTGCACCGGCCCAGAAGCTTTCCCAGGGCGATTACGGTGCTGAGTATGATAATTGAAAGTGCTATTGTCATTTTAACCAACCGTTAGCCCGCTCCATAACTGCGTTTGTAGCTTTAAGGATGCGGATAAATTCATCGGCAGCTCTTTTTCTGTAAACTTTCTTCAAGGTATGGACACAACCTTCCATCTGTGTGCTCGGAGCATCTATCGGAATGGCAACCAAACCGTTTTTCTGATAGAGGGTTGCTTCTGAAAGGAAGGTGACCATCCGGGTTGCCCTGACTATGTCCAGCAGGACATTGACTTCGTTGATTTCAACTACAATGTTGAGTTTCTCCGTGCAGCCGGGAAAGAAATACTCGAATGCCCGTCTTGCCTGAGTTTCGTGAGCAGGCATTACAATCCTGTACGGCAGTATGTCCTCGATTTTGAGACTGGTGTGTCCTGCAAGAGGGTGATTGCTGCTGATTATTACAGAAAGCTGGTTGTCGAAAAGAATATGCGACTCTATTTCTTCATCCAGATTCTTCGGTTTGAAACAGAGTACGAAATCAACTTCGCGCTTCTTGAGGAGTTCAAGGAGTTCTTCCATAGTGCGGCAGATGATGTTCAGACGAACACCTGGATACTGTTTGGTGAATTCGTTGACAGCTTCCGTAAGAACAGGCGCAAAAGTGTAGGAAATGCCGATATTGAGAACTCCGGACAGCATTTGCTTGAGGTCGCTAATCTGTGTAAAACAGAGTTCGGCGTCCTGCAGGGTCCGCTTTGCAATCGGCAGCAGATGCTCTCCGCTCTCGGTAAGCGCTACAGAGTGCGAATCCCGCTGCAGCAGTTCGACTCCCAGTTCCTGTTCCAAACAGCGTATCTGTTGGGAAAGGGTGCTTTGGGTTATGAACAGTGCTCGGGCGGCTTCGGAGAAATTGAGAGTTTCTGCCGTCTTTACAAAGTATTTCAGCTGTCTGAGTTCCATTTGTTAGTCTTCGAGGTCTCTGTAATGAGCCAATCCCTGCTGAATGCTCACCGTATCATTCAAATTAATCTTTTCCTTCCTGCCGGCAGTGAGGCCGTCAATAGCTTTGAGTATCATTGCAAAAATCAGCATTGCTGCGATGATAAGGAGTGCTTTCATAATACTTTGCATTTTTAGTTCTTTTTGTTTGACGATGCAAAGGTATTGCGCTGCTGTGTTCTTGCAATGCTTCTGTTTGTGTTTCTTTCTATCGCCGCATTCGCTTTTATCAATATGATTTTTGTCTTGCTATTGTAATTTCCGATTGCAAAGATAATAAATTGACATAATATGCCAGTTTCCTTACATAATCCTGGTTAGCATATTTACACTAAGCCCAAAATTGATAGTCCATGATGGAGCGGGAATAGGGAATGATGTATGCGCTATATAAAAACGGGGTCTGAGGGAGAATTCAGTAAGCCCCCTTGTCGCCTGATTGATGCCGATTGTTCTGAGGAATTTGTAGTCAGCTGCAATGCCGAATTGATAACGGAAGGCGTTTATCTCGGTTGGGCCCTGGGAGCTGTTTTCCGGAGTGGAAGGGCGGTCAATGAAGCCGACACCGATTCCGGCAAAAGGAGAGATTTTCCACCATTGGGATTCGTAAATTGTGTATCCGAATGAGATGTCAACATTGCCTCCAGTCATTTGTTCTCCGGCATCCCATTGATAATCACCCATAGGGATATCCTTTTTATAATGACCGCCTAATCCCAGAAGCCCGCTAAGATACAGATTCACTTTGCTGAAACAGAAATCAAAACCGTATTCCAGGCCGGCAATAGGAGTGACATAATCAGCGATAGGACCTGTATAAAACTCGCTGGCGATTCCGATATGCATTCCCATAGCAAAGCCTTGAGGATTGATCATCAAATCATTGTATTTTACATCTTCAGTTTGTGCCAATTCCAAGGATACCCGACGGGCGTAATCCTTTACAGCTGTGCTATCCAGGCCTTGCCTGGTTTCTTCTTTCATTTTAGCCATAAAACTATCTGCCACTTCCAGATGGAAACCGATTATCTCGCCAAGAGTGAATTCAGAGCCTCGCAAATAGTCCTGCATTGCACGCCTGCGGCATATTTCTACATAATCGAACTCGGTCTGAATGTATTGCAAAAGTTCATCTGTCCGATATTTCGAATGTACCCAAGAAGAATACGGATTCATAAAACTTCGCGAATCATAAGCTCGGATGACAGTATTGCCTATTTTCCATTCCTTAGGTGAGTACATAATGTTGTAGCCGAATTGTGATATCACTGGCCACTCGGTGTCCCTTGTAGAAAAGTTGTCAAATGTCAATGGTCCTTCATCCCAATAACGGACTGAACTGTCCATTGTCAAAGGGGAATTGGTGGACGACTGGGCATACAGCAAGGTGCAGGCCATTGAGCATAGGATGATGAATGATAAGCGTTTCATTGATTTCTGAAATCCTGAAAGTAGAACTGAATGCTGTTCCAAGACGGGTCGCATTCTATATTGTATTCAATGCCACCAATGGGATAATTTCCGCTATTGATTACTCTGTCCAAATAATTAGCGGCTAACTCGGGATTATTTAGCTGCCAAACAGCATCACATTGACCATTACTAATTATCTTTCCAATATACACTCCATTAGGGTGCTCAGGGTTACCCTTCAACCCTATGCTGATTGCATCTATGAAGTCAGAACTGTCTTCTCTGTCTTCGTGCAAAGGAAAATTATCCTCGTTACAGTCTATATAGCCTATTTGAACCCTGCATGTCCAGCCAAATACTGCTTTTTGAATACTATCAAGGTCTAAAAGAGCATCATTGCGCACCACTATTGCATAATGTGAATCACATATTGTCTCGTGAATACTCAATTCTTCTTCAGGAATCTCAATTGTATAAACTTTGTTATTCTGTTGTCCTTTCATTTTTGTGAATAAATAGGATGTAATACATATAGCCTTTTCAGCCTAAAACTCAATGCACACCGGCTGGTCGGTGTCGAATTGAAGCGTTGAGACAGGCTGACCGGAAAGGCTGCCGTCTGCCGGGTTGATTCTGAAAGCCTGAATGCATCGGGAGTCCCGGCAGGCGACAAGCAGATATCGTCCGTCCGGGGTAATGCGGAAGTTCCTCGGGTGAATGCCCGTATTGTGGTATGAACTCAGTTCAAGAGTGCCGTCCTCAGCAATATGGAAAACAGCAATTCCGTCATTGGCGAGCCTGTGCGAGGTGTAGAGGAACTTGCCTGACGGGTGGATATGGATGTCAGCGCTTCCGGCGGCATCCGCAAGGTCAGCTTTTATGGCCTGCACCTGGGTGAAATATGGCGCTCCGTCACGGCCGCCTATGCGCAAGGCAAATACCTTTCCGCCGATTTCCGAAAGGCAATAGAGCATCTCCTTTCCGGTATTGAACTCCATATGCCTTGGCCCGGTGCCTGCTTCCAGCCTGATTGTAAGCTGCGGATGTTCAATCACTTGTCCTTTATCATCAACGGTCAGCAGGTATATGCAGTCTCCGCCCAGGTCGCTTGCCAGAATCCAATCCCCCTCAATGCCTAGCCTGGAGCATATCTCCTTCGGAAGAAGCTTGAGCTGGTGTATATGCGAATGGCTTTGCCTTTCGGGGTCAGGTCCGCTGCCGTCGAAAAATATGGAGCAGGTCTTAGGCTGCACAACTTCGTTCCCTATAGGGAAGACGGAGACCGACCCTCTCCCGTAATCGGCAGTGAGAATCAAATCATCAAGCCTTAGCAGATGGCAGGGGCAGAAGTCCGAATGCTCACTGAAGGCAGTGACAGCCGACTCCGAATATGAATATACCCCCGAGAAGGGGTCATTTTCGCTTACGGCAAAGTAATGCCCGGGGCCGTCTTTTATCACAAATGATGGATTTTCTGAAGGGATTGCCTTCAGCGGGCCGAAGCTGCCGTCCGTACGGAATGCCGTTTCGTAGATATTGTGCCCGTAAGTGCCTATTACAAGGTCGATTTGTCTGCCGCTGCAGGACGCAAGCGCAAGCATTGATGCAAGGGCGGTGATAATTGATTGGTTAAGACTCATCTATGTTCCTCCGGATTTTATCAATGCGAAATTAAGCATTTTTTGCAATTCGGGAAAGGTGTCCTTAATTTTTATCTATATTTGCAGGTCACTAAAACTGTCATCGAATATGGATAAGTTATTGAAAGGAAAGGTTGCTGTCGTTACGGGCGGCACAAGAGGCATTGGTTATGCCATAGTAAAGAAGTATGTGGAAGCCGGTGCGGTTACAATTCTTTGCGGCTCGCGTGAAGAGACTGCCGCCAAGGCTTTGGCCAAGATTAAAGAAGAGTATCCTGATGCTCAGGTAGAGGCTATATGGCCAAATCTCTGTGAAAGAGACGAAGTAACAAAAGAGTTTGGACGTGTTAAAGAGAAATACGGCTCACTTGACATACTTGCCAATAATGCCGGAATCTCCCAGAATACCCCTCTGTTCGATTATAAGGATGAAGATTTCGAAAAGATTCTGGACCTCAATATCAAAGCCCTGTATGTATGCAGCCGCGCTGCTGCCCAGATTATGAAAGAGCAGGGTGGGGGAGTTATCATCAATACCAGCTCGATAGTCAGCTTCAACGGCCAGGGTACAGGTTGCGGCTACCCTACATCCAAATTTGCCGTAAACGGTCTGACCAAGTCTCTTTCACGTGAACTTGGCAAATACGGAATCCGCGTCAATGCCGTTGCTCCGGGAGTAACCCGCACGGATATGGTAGCAGTGCTGCCGGATGAAATGATTCAGCCTATCATCAGAAATATCCCTCTCGGCAGAATGGCGGAGCCTGAGGACATAGCAAATGCTTTCCTGTTCCTCGCAAGCGATATGGCCTCCTATATCTCCGGAGCCATTCTTCCTGTCGCCGGCGCGGTAGTTATCTGATGACAAGTCTCTTTTGACTTAGTTTTTTCGGTCAAGTATGAAACGTACACTGATTCTTTTGGGACTTCTTTGCTGCGTGCACTGCTTTGCGACGGAGCGGGAATTGATTTGGCCCAAGGGCAAAATGCCTGATGCCCAGCCGCATCAGATTGCTGCGATGACCGACGAAGTCTCACAAAAGGGCTTCAAGCCGCAGAAGCATCGCACCGCCTATATTGAATGGTTTGATGCCCCGGCGGCCGATAAGAGAAACGGAGGCTGTATGGTGCTGATTTCCGGTGGGGCTTACAACAGATGCTGCGATGTAGGGTATATCCGAGAATGGTCGCAAAGACTCACGGAGCTCGGCTTCCAGTGCGTTAATCTTGTCTATAGGACCCCGCGTCCTGAAGGCATTGCCTTTTATCAGACCGCCTGGGAGGATGGCCAGAGGGCAATACGTATCATCCGAAGCGAGGCTGAGCGGCGCGGTTTCGACCCGGAAAAAATCGGTACCATCTCGATGTCTGCCGGCTCCCATCTTGCCCTGCTTCTTGCAACCAGCTCGCAGACAAGGGCTTATGCTCCGGTGGACAAGAAAGACAGCATCCCGTGCCACATCAACTGGGCAATAGTCAATGCTCCTGCCTACGGAACCACCGACGGCGAGCTCGGCACCGAGGCCATACGTGAGGGCTATGGGACCGATGTGACTCTGAGCAAGCTGTTCCGCTTTGATGAGAAGACCTGCCCTATGAGCCTTCATCACGGCGGACGCGACCCTTATTCTCCAATGACTTCCACTCTGGTTTACAGGCAGCTTCGCAGAATGGGAATTCCTGCCGAACTGCACCTATATGCCGATAAGGGGCACGCCGCCCTGGGATTTGACAGGGCTGTGGAATTTATGCGTCAGATGGGATGGCTCGGAGAACTGGAGCCTGAAGTGCCGATTATGGAGCAGTATCCGGACGATGAGGACAGGGCCGAGCTTATCAAGGAGGATATTTGGCCTGAGGGCCTGATGCCTGACCGCCAGGAGGGGCAGTGCCATCCTTACATCGAATGGCATATTCCTGAAAAGCTCACAACCAAGGCAATACAGATTATCTATTCTGGAGGAAACTATACCGGCAACAGCCCTGACGGCTTTGAAGTCGCACCTGCAAGAAGGTATCTGAACGCTAAGGGAATGACGGTTGTGACACTTCAGTACCGCACTCCGCGGCCTCTGCCGGAAAGCGGCCTTTCGAAGCATACCATTGCCTGGGAGGATCTGCAGAGGGCAATACGAATTGTCCGCAGCGAAGCGGCTGAGCGCGGTCTTGACCCGGAAAGGATTGGCATTATGGGCAGCTCTGCCGGAGGGCACCTTACGCTTATGGGAGTTACTTCCTCTCTGCACAGGGCCTATCTTCCTGTGGATGAGCTTGACAGGGAAGTGCCTTGCAATGTGCAGTGGGGAATAGGAATTTATCCGGCCTATGCCCTCAGCGACGGTTTTGACCAGCTCAATGTGCACGGAGGAAATGAAGATTCCGATATCCTGGCACCTGAGTTCTCCTTTGACCTCAAGACGGCCCCAATGCTCTTTATCCACGGAGATGCTGACGGATGGGCTTCTATGAATTCGGTCAAATGCTGGGAGAAGATGCGCGCTATGGGCATACAGAGCGAACTCCATACCCTTGCCTTGCGCGACCATTGCTTCCATTACAGCAGCAGTCCGGGAACCGGCTCCTACACCCATCTGGACCGCATCTGGGAATTTCTTACGGCCAAGGGCTATGTAGTTGAACAATAGGCTCCTTATTGATCTCCGTGCCTCAAACCATCGAACACTGTCCGGTATGGAAGCAAAATGCAAGGTTAAAACGAGGCGATTAGTGTGTATTTCCAATCCCACAGGAGCGCCTGACATGAAATATTAATTCTGATGAAAATGCATAAAATCATTCTTCCAATTGTTACTGTTCTCACAGTTGTCTCCTGTACTCAGCCACGGCTTTGCGGGAGCAATGTTGACCGTATTCTCGGTCAGCTCACTACCGACGAAAAGTTGCATCTTCTTGTGGGGGCCAGCGGGCTTTCAGGAGAGGATACTACTGAAGTCGAGATGATAGCCGCTTGCAAGAAGGCCTCCGTTCCGGGATGTGCCGGTTATACCTGGCCGGTGTTTCGGCTCGGCATCAATTCCATCATTCTGGCTGACGGTCCTGCAGGCTTGCGCATAGAACCGACTCGGGAAGGCAACGACAGCACTTTCTATTGCACCGGATTCCCGATAGGTACTTCTCTTGCTTCGACTTGGAATCAGCCTCTTGTGGCAGAAGTGGCGTCCGCAATGGGCGTCGAGACACGAGAATATGGTGTTGACATTCTTCTCGCTCCAGGGGCGAATCTTCACAGGAGTCCTCTTTGCGGCAGGAATTTCGAGTATTTTTCTGAAGATCCGTTGCTGTCAGGAAAAACGGCTGCTTCATTCATTTGCGGTCTGCAGAGTGAGGGAGTAGGGGCAAGTCTAAAACACTTTGCTGCAAACAATGAGGAGGTGAACCGTCTCTGTTGCGACTCCAGAGTGGATGTGACTGTCTTGAGGGAACTATATCTAAGGAATTTCGAAATTGCTGTCCGTGAAGGTCATCCTTGGACCATAATGTCGTCCTACAACTATCTGAACGGCTTGCCGACATCCGAAAATCCTGAACTTCTGGAGGATGTCCTGCGCAAGGACTGGGGTTATGACGGACTTGTGGTTTCCGACTGGGGCGGAGGATATGACACTCCCGCAATGATTCGTGCCGGAAATGACCTTATAATGCCCGGCGGCCAGGATAGGCTGGATGAAATCCGCAAGGCCGTTGAGGATGGATCTCTTTCAATGGAAGATGTTGACCGTGATGTCCGCAGGGTGCTTCAACTCATCGCAAAATGTCCGAACGGTAAGGGATACAAGCCGTCCCAGGCTCCTGATTTGAAGACTCATGCCGAGCTTGCACGCAAAGCGGGGAGCGAGGGTATGGTGCTTTTGAAGAATGACAATGTGCTACCGTTCGACAATGGCAAATGTCTGGCTATGTTCGGGACCAACTCCTACAAATTGCTCGCGGGAGGAACAGGAGCCGGGGATGTCAATAAAGCCTATGTCATCAATCTTGACCAAGGCCTTTGCGATGCCGGATTCACTCTAGAGCCTTTGCTTGATGGCGCTTACCGGGCGTTCGTAAGCTCTGAGGATGAGCGTCTCAGGCCTCTGAATGAAGCTCGCGGATGGTGGTTCGGCGACCTTTTATATGATGAAATGCCATCTGCTCCGGGTTTGGCTGCTGCTGCTTCGGAATCAGCCGATGCTGCAGTTGTAACCATCGTGCGTCAGGCCGGAGAAGGCAAGGACCGCCTCGTGAAAGATGATTTCCTCCTTCGCAGTGATGAACTGGCGCTTATTGATGCTGTCAGTGATGCATTCCATAACGCAGGAAAGAAGGTTGTGGTAGTGCTTAACATTGCCGGGATTGTGGAAGTTGCATCCTTCAGGGATAAAGTCGATGCAATCCTCATTGCCTGGCAGCCCGGCCAGGAGGCAGGATACTGTATCGCAGATGTCCTTGGCGGCAAGGTGAATCCTTCCGGAAAACTCCCTATGACCATACCTGTTTCATATTCGGATGTCCCTTCACAAAACTTCCCTCAGGTTGAAATCCCCGAAGGTGTAAACGGCTCGTATTACCGTTACACGGCAGGTAAGAAGGTATATGAAATACCCAATGTCGATTATATCGATTATGACGAAGGCCTGATGATGGGGTACAGGTACTATACTACCAGGAATGTCCCTGTGGCCTATCCTTTCGGTTATGGTCTTTCTTATACGGATTTCAACACACGGGTTCTGGGAGTGAAGGAGACTCGTGGAGGCTGGAAGGTCAATGTCGAAGTCACAAACACTGGAAATACCGCAGGCAAGCAGGTGGTAGAAATCTACAGAAGGGGCGCATATCCGGCTCTGGAACTGGTTGCCTATGCCAAGACCGATTTGCTCGAAGCTGGACAGAATACCATTCTGTCTCTGGAACTTACGCCTCGCAGTTTCACCGTATTTGACCAGGAAGAGTCGGCTTGGATTGCTAAGTCGGGAGTATATTCCTTCTGCCTGGCTTCCGATGCCTCGACCCCTGTAGAGGATTTCACAATTGAACTGAAACGCTCATTCAGGGAGGATGTGTCTAGGAGCCTGTATCCTACTGCTAATAATAAATGACGTTGACCTTATCTGCCGGTCTTCACTGAAGGCCCAAAGCGCAAAAAACACCCCTTGAAATTGCTCTGCCGGCTACTCTGGAGCCAAAAGCGCAAAATTCAGGGGTGTTTTTGCTTTCAAGCTGATGGACGCGCCCCCGAAAATCCAGGGCAGGCAAAGGGAGTGTTTCATCGAGTGTGTCCGGAGTAAATCAATTCCAGACAAAAGTAATCGGTGCGCAGAAATGCCTTATTTGCGCACAGAATTGAAAAATTTTGCAGTTGGTGCGCAGGAATGGCGGTTTTGCGCACGGATTTCATAGCCGGCCGGTCAAAATTTCCTGATTCTTCGCAGTTGAATCGCCAGAGCAGGTGAGCTGCCGGCAGCTTACAGTCTATAGGCAATCCGTACGGAAAACCCCGGGCAAATCCGTACCGATTGAAGTTGCAGTCGCATCCGTACGGAAATAGGGCTTTTCCCCGTACAGATTCCCGTGTTCAGCAGGACACACTCGATGAAACACTACCATATAATAAAAGGCAAAAGCGCAAAAATACCCCTCGAAATTGTTCTCACGCCATCCTGAAGGCACAAAGCGCAAAATACAGGGGTGATTTTTGCTTTCAAGGTAATGGTGAAGGTGTCTCCTGATAATTGTGTCATTTTTTTATTTGTTATCTCCATTTATCAGATTTACAACCACCTTGACCATCATATCCATCTCATCGGTTTTGCTTTCAGCAATCATCAAGGTTAGTGCAACTAATGCATTGTCCGCTATGCGCTTATGGCCATCTGAACCATACAGGATTCGGTTGTTCTCCATGAACCACAGAAACAGCGTGGCGGCAATGCGCTTGTTGCCGTCGGTGAAAGAATGGTTCTTCACGACTAGGTACAACAACATAGCAGCCTTCTCTTCAACGGAAGGGTACAGGTCAATGCCGTCCCAGGTCTGATAAATCTGTCCGATGGAGCTATGGAAGGATCCGTCTTTCTCGTGGCCGAAGAGTTCGCTTTCGCCGAATTTCGTCTTAAGTTCCATAATCACAGCCATTGCATTCTCGTAGGTTGCGTGGAATTGCTCCTTAGTCGTGGACTTGATTGTCAGGGTTTGGAAATCATAACTGTCAAGAGTATCAAGTGCATAAGTGTAGTCTTTGACGACTTCGAAGATTGACTTGATCTGCTCGCCGGCAGGGGAGTCCGGGGTTCCCAGGTAGTTCATTGCACGCCCCATAACATCTACAAGCTGCTTGAGGTCGTTATACTTCTGCTGCGCTAGGTCGTTGCGGACCGCATAGCCCTTGATGAGGTATTCCTTCAGGACGGAGTTGGCCCAGCGACGGAATTGAACACCCCTATGGGACTTGACTCTGTAGCCAACCGAGATAATTACATCAAGGTTGTAGAATAGGACTTCGTGTTCTTGGCTTTTGTTATTAATGGCACCATGGCGTGTGGTTGTTGCATTTTTTGCAACTACCACTGTTGGGTCAAGTTCTCCCTCTTCAAAAATGTGTTTTATATGTCTTGAGATTACAGATTTATCTCTCTCAAATAGGATAACTAGTTGGTCCTGTGTAAGCCAAACAGTCTCATTCTCTAGTTTGACATCAATCGAAGTTCTGCCGTCTGCAGTTTGGTAGAGGACTATTTCGCCTCTGTTTGTTTCTGAATTCATATTTTTCGTAATTTTGTTTTTGATGATTGAATTGCGCGCCATAACCGTTCCTGCACCGGAGCTTGACCGTTCGGGAGGATTGCATGTGGCCTATACGGTGCTTGATTTGTCCTCCGGAGCCTTAAGGGCTTCGGCCGGGTGGACGCTTCGGGACGCAATAGAAGGCTTCGCCAGAGAATACGGCGTGCGGAGAGGCGATGTCAGGATAGCACGCCCGATCATCCCGCAGCAAATCTACCTGCGCAGGCACGGATGCACTATGTGAGGGTACGGGGTTGGAGCAACTGCATACTATCTCAGGTCCAAGAACCCGCACCAATGTGATGGTCGGGTACTCTGTCCACATAACTGGCTATGTTGCTCCGTTTGATCGAGGACGGAAAACCTGAGATTTCTGCGAATGTACTATATCCCTGCCGGAATTGCAAGGATGCTGTGCGAAATTAAGGCTATATAGTCCTGATATAGGTTTACCGAGTGCAGGAAGGGTGAAATTGTAACGGCTTGATACATAATACTTTAATTTTTTCGTATGGGGTGTTTTACCCCATACGAAAATTTTAATATCCTAATAACCAGCGGGTTGCAATTTCACCTGCTTGCAGGGTTTCTGTTCCACTCTCAATTATTTCTTCCGGATTCCTATATCAACATCACTAGTGTCCAAAGAAAATCTTTGAACGATTAATATTTAAAAGCAAACTCCTGTTGAACAGGTTGATCACATACATCCGGCAGTTTTTCGGGGCCATTGAAAAGGTCTCTGATTGGAGTCTTGTCCGTCAGCACTCTGCTTACAACTCTCAGGACATTAAAGGTCGTTCTCTTGAGTTCGCAGTCATGCTCGACAATGGCTACCAGGCAGTATGTGATAACCGCAACATAGAATGGTCGGAAGAACTTCAAAATACACCAATTTATTGCAGTTGTATTTGTGAGTAAATGCAGAACCTCTACCTTCAGAGTGTTCTTGAATTCTCCTTTTTAAGGAATTGGTAATACCGGTATACAAAACGCTATTATTCCGATTTGTCATGAAGTATATATATCCTTTCTTCTCCATATCCTTCTTCACTGTTATATTGTTTAGATCCCCGGTCAAGCCGGGGATGACGATGTGCGGTCAAGCCGGGGATGACTAGCCGGTAAATCCCGATTTATCTGTGCAAAGATATGAAATTTGAATGTGATTGCAAAGATGCGGACGAGGTGGCGGAGCTACCGATGCAGGAATTAGAAGAATTGAATAACTAATTGATATATATCTATTTATGGATTTTGACGTTTCATAAATATCCACCAATTGTCCACGAAATTTTTGAGACCACGAATCGTGGACAATTTTTTTGCAGAATATGTGAAGACGTTTCCTATCATAATTTCTCAAGAAGTGCGACCATTTCCGCTGGAGTGATGACGAAACTTTTTTGTGGGAAGTGCTTGATGTTTCCTGTCACAAGAAACGACCCGTCTTTGGATAGCGAGACTTCATAGAACACGATATCCTTCGGATCAGGAAACAGCTCGTCAATGGCAGTGGTCCGGTCCACATACAAGCCATCCGTGAGTATTGTCTGTATGACAGCATCAATCAATTCCTCACTGAATGGGAATTTCTTTCGTGAGAGTACTTCCTTGTACTCTTCGATTATCTCATCATTGTACAAAGGTATGATCCTGTCGTCAGTAACAGCCTTCAGGACCTTTGTGGGGTTCGACATATGAGACGCACCCAATAAGGCAGATACAAGGACGTTTGTGTCCAGGACTGCGTAATACTTATCGTGCATCTCTTACTTCCTTTATGATTGCATTGATTTCCTCCAGAGACATATCCTGAATGCCTGCTTCCTCAGCCTGTTTGCCCATTTTCAGTATTGCTTCCCAGCCTTTGGCGTTGATTTCGTCTTTGCTGGCAGCCTTGATCTCGAAAGGAATTCTGCGCTCGCGCACCACTGTCTTCATAAACACAGTGATAGCAGCGGTCGTTGTGAAACCGAATTCTTCACAAAGGTTATCGAAATTCTTCTTTAAAGAGTTATCCACTCTTAATGTCATTGATGTCTGTGCCATAGCTATCTTGATTATATGTGCAAATATACTTAAATGTATTTACATTGCAAATACATAGTAGATATAATCAAATATTACGCCAATTGTTCTCCCTCATACCCATCATCTTTTTTACAGCGATTTCCCCGGCACCAGCGCACTGGTCCGCGATATATTGAACGAAGTCTGAGCTACAAGCCATAAATCTGATTTATCTGTGAGAAGATATAAAATTTGAATGTATTTGACAAAAAAGACCTTGGAGGCCGTTGTAACAAAATGTCGTATTCATGCAGGGATGCAACCATACGTTCCATATCAGGAATGAGTACTCCAAATTTCTCCTGAAACAAAATCCATTTTCATTGAGAATACACACAAAAACACTATCTTAGTGCACGCCAAGACAACATACTGTTCGCATGGGCATAACAATTTTTGGGACACCAAGCCCGATACACTTAATGATGTGCGACAGGCTGAGAAGCCATGACCGCTTTTGACCTTAAAGATGGGATGTGGGCTTGATTTTTTAATGCGGTACCCGGACACATTCGTCCTGAGTGCCGGCCGAGTGATGTTGATGATATGAAACGTATAATACTTACCCTTATGATGGGATTCTCATTTTTGGGCCTGTTCGGTCAAACCAGTAAGTTTAAGACTGTGGACGTGAAAGAATTTGAAAAGTTCATTTCAGATACCACAGTTTCCGTTTTGGATGTGCGTACCCCAGCAGAGCATGCTGAAGGATTCATCCCTGGAACTCACTTCAATATCGATGTCCTTGAGGATACCTACACTAAGATTGCTACGGAAACCCTTTCGAAGGATAAGCCTGTTGCTCTTTACTGCCGCAGCGGTAATCGTAGCAAGAAAGCCGCACGTATCCTTGCTGAGAAAGGCTATCAGGTGGTTGAGCTAGGAACGGGATTCCGAGGATGGGCGGCAGCTGGAAAAGATATAGCTAAACCATAGTTTCAGCAGATGCAGTTATTGCGTCAGGAAAACGGATTTCATAGCCGGCCGGTCAAAGTCGCCGGATTCTTCGCATCTGCACTGCCAGAGCAGG
>SAMEA3663208__coassemble_182_pt1 | contig 29239 bp, 17 predicted proteins | sample SAMEA3663208__metabat2_low_PE_018 | metagenome-assembled genome bin SAMEA3663208 (sample SAMEA3663208) | pig gut metagenome | biome: pig gut; feature: pig-associated habitat; material: faeces | place: China | collected 2013
AGAAGTCCTTCTCCTGCACCAACTGCAAGTTTTCACCCGGTTCGTACACCAGAAGCCCTTCTCCTGTGCAAAATAAACAACCGGAACCCTGACGAGTCCCGGTTGTTTTCTGTGTGTATGTCAAGACTACTTCTTTGCAGCCTTCTTCTTCATTGAAGCACGGGCGGCATCAACCATAATCGGAGTACCGATCATAATTGAAGCGTAAGTACCGATGAGGATACCGAGGCAGAGTGCGACGGACAGACCGCGTATAGACTCACCGCCGAAGATTGCGATTGCAAGCATAGGGAGGAGGGTAGATACGGAGGTGTTCACCGTACGTGTCAATGTAGCGTTGAGGGACTTGTTGACAGTATCCTCGAAATTGTCGTTAGGATGCAGCAGCAGGTTCTCGCGGATTCGGTCGAAAATCACCACGTTATCGTTGATAGCATAACCGATGATGGTCAGGATAGCAGCGATAAAGGTCTGGTCAACATCAAGGTTGAACGGAAGGATTCCGGTAAACAGTGAGAAGAAACCGATGATGATAATCGCAGTGTGTGCCAGTGAAACGACACCGCCGAGACCCCAGGCCCAGCCCTTGAAACGCCAAGCGATGTAGGCGAATATCACGAGGAGTGCGAGGATTACGGAGATGATAGCATTGCGCTTGATATCGTTTGCAATCGTTGCGCCGACCTTGTCGGAACTGATGATACCGTTAGGGTTGTCGAGGGTAGAAGTGAAGTTGTCAAGAGTAATATCCTCAGCGAAGAATCCCTTGAGGGCTGTGTAAAGCATTCCCTCAATCTCCTGGTCAACCTCTGAAGACTCGTTCTCGTACTTGTAGGAAGTAGTAATCTTCATCTGGCTGTCACCACCGAACTGCTTAACCTCAACGGAAGCATTCTTGATGTTTTCATCAGCTGCAGCAGCCTCGTTGAAGACTGCGAGGGTAGCCTCGCGTACATCCTCTGCAACAACCGGCTTGTCGAATCTTACAACATAGGTACGTCCACCGGTGAAGTCAACACCATAGGTGAAGCCCTTGATGAAGATGGAACCGAGGGAGATGACGATGAGTGCGCCGGAAACGATGTAGGACCACTTGCGTGCTCCGAGGAAGTTGGCCTTGGTATTCTTGAGGAAACCAGCGGTCATCTTGGTCTCGAAGGTGATGTTCTTGCCCTTGTTTACGCGGTCTTCGAATACCAGACGGGTAACGAAGATAGAGGTAAGAACGGAAGTGATGATACCGATGATGAGGGTAGTAGCGAAGCCCTGGATAGGACCTGAACCGAAGATAGCAAGCACGATACCGGTAAGCAGGGTAGTAACCTGACCGTCGATGATTGCTGAGTATGCGTTCTGGTAACCATCGTGGATAGCCTTGCTGAGACCCTTGCCGGCCTTAAGCTCTTCCTTGATACGCTCGTAGATAATCACGTTGGCATCCACCGCCATACCAAGGGTCAGGATAAGACCCGCGATACCAGGCAGGGTAAGGGTTGCTCCGAAGGCGGCAAGTGTACCGAAGAGGAGGACAACGTTGGTGATAAGTGCGAGATCGGCAGCCAAACCTGCTCCACGATAGAAGAAGATCATGTAGAGGAGCACGAGGATGAATGCGATGATGAAGGAGATAAGTCCTGAACGGATGGACTCCGCACCGAGTGAAGGTCCTACAACCTGCTCCTGAACGATAGTTGCAGGTGCAGGAAGCTTACCTGACTTGAGCACGTTGGTAAGGTCGGTAGCCTCTTCGATGTCGAAGTTTCCGGTAATCTGTGAGTTACCTCCGGTAATCTCGCCATTGACAACAGGATATGAATAAACGGTACCGTCGAGAACAATCGCAATCTGCTTGCCGATGTTCTCCTTGGTCAGGCGTGCCCAGATGTTTGCACCCTCTGCGTTCATTGTCATTGATACTGAAGGTGAACCTCCGCGCTGGTTGTCGTAAGCTACACGTGCGTCAGTCACTGAGCTGCCGTCGAGCGGAGCCTTGCCGTCACGGGATGAAGCCTTGATTGCAACGAGCTCGTAGATATTGTCGGCCTGAGCATACTCGGATGGCTTGACAGACCACATAGGACGGAACTCTGCAGGGAAGATATCCTTGGTAGCCTTGAGCAGTGCGTTAACCTTGGCGGTATCCACTGCGTTGGCAAGACCGATGCAGGCTCCGCGACCCTGAGGGCCTACCGGGCTGAGTACGGAGAAGAGCGGATTAGCTTTGCGGTCAGCCTCTGAAACGCTGGCGTTCTGGGCTGCAAGCTCTGCCTCTACGGCATCCTTAACCTCGGCTGCAGGAGCCTCCTCTACGCTTGCAAGCTCTGCAAGAGCGCTGTTGGCCTCGGCGAGGTAAGGGAATATTTCGCTGTTCTCATATGTTGTCCAGAACTCGAGGGAAGCGGTTCCCTGGAGCAGTTTGCGGACACGCTCCGGCTCCTTAACACCAGGAAGCTCGACGAGGATACGGCCGGTGTTTCCGATCTTCTGGATAGAAGGGGAAGCCACGCCGAAACGGTCGATACGGTTCCTGAGGACATTGAAGGAGTTTGCTACTGCGGCCTCGGCATCCTCCCTGATAACGCTGATGACCTCGTCATCGGTGCTCTCAGGCTTGATGCGGTCACGCATCTCGTATGTGCCGAATACCTGTGCAAGTCTTTGGCCTCCGGAAACCTCCTTCCAAGCATCTGCGAAGAGGGTAATGAAGTCCGCACGGCTGCTCACTGACCTCTGCTTTGCGAGGGCGATAGCCTGCTCGAACTCAGGAGTCTGCTCGCCGGCAAGAGCCTTTACGAGGTCCTCGAGCTGCACCTGGAGCATTACGTTCATACCTCCCTTGAGGTCCAGACCGAGATTGAGCTCCTTAGCCTTTACATCCTTGTAAGTGAAACCTGAATAGAATTTTTGTGATGAGATGGAATCGATGTACCATCTGCTCTCGTGCTTCCTGATGGAGTCAAGCGCGTACGCCTGGTCCTCCGCAGCAACCTTTGTGAGGTCGAATGCCTCCACCTTAGCCTCCGCATATTTGTCAGCCTTCTTTTGTCCTACTGCAGTAGCGACAGTGAAGGAGAGCTGCCAGAGGCAGGCAAGGACGAGCAGGATCGTCACGAGTCTGATTGCGCCTTTACTTTGCATTTGTTTTATAAGTTTAAAATTTACTATTTCAGTGCAATTCGCCAATAAGCCTGCAAATTTACGAAAAAATAGCAACAAAGAAAGGGACTAATGCATCTATTTTATTAAATTTGTGAAATAGCTTGACTGTGATGGGAAAACACAAGAAAATACTGCTCATAATCCTCGCCACCCTGGCGATGGCTTCTGTGCGTGCCGAAGCGCAGAATCTGGACTCCCTGTGGCTCAGGCTCGCTAATGACAGCTCTCTTGTCATCAGGCCGAAGGCACCTGTTGAGGACAGCCTCGTGCGTGCGCGCAGGCTTCAGGACAGTATCCTTCAGGCCCGTCAGGACAGCCTTCTCAACGTTAAACTCAGAGCAGACAGTCTGCTGCGCGTGCGTATGATGCAGGACAGCATCCTGCGTGCCCAGCTCAGGGCGGACAGCCTGCGCCTCGCGCGTGAAGACAGTATTGAGCGCGCCCTCGCGCGTATGGACAGCCTCATTATTACGGCCTACGACTATCAGAATGCCTACCGCTACAAAGATGCTCTTGAGTGCTTCGAAGCCGCATCACAGATAAGTACGGACGAGGACCTGAAAGCGCAGCTCGCCGAGGCGGTGAAGCATTGCAGATATGCCATTCGCAACACCTCGAAGGTCCCACGCCTGTCCGTAGTGGCCCGCGAGACCTTCAGTATGGATGATTTCTTCCTTTACTACCCGCTGCCGGACAGAAGCTGGCACGAAGTGGAAGGCGCTCCTCCTATGTATTATCCGGGAGACGAGGATGAAATCTATCTGAGCCGCGACGCCTCCATCTCAATGGTTTACCCTATGACCTTCGGCGACAGGATGTATTTCTCCTCCTGCACACTTGAAGGTTTCGGCGGATATGACCTCTTCTACTGCGACTGGGACGATGTTCTCGGCGAATGGGGCGAGCCGCGCAACCTCGGTTTCCCTTACAGCTCCGCAGGCGACGACTTCCTCTTCGTGGAGAGCGAGGACGGCCGATACAACATCTTCGCCTCAACGCGCGGGATGGCAGAAGGCACCGACAGCGTGCAGGTTTATGTGGTGGAGCGCGGCGTGGTGCTTGAGACGATAAGCAATCCAAGCCCTGTGCAGCTCGCGACCCTCGAGCAGCTTTCTCCAAAACAAATAGTCAAAACTCTCGAAACAGCGGAGCAGAACTCCCGCCAGCAGTCGGCAGAACTGAATGCCCGCTACAAGGAGCTTGTCGGCCTCGAATCAGAACTGACAACCCAGTTGGAGCAAGCTGACGGCGACCTCCAGCTCGAACTTGCCGCCCGTCTTGAACAGACGCAGGCCGAAAAGAAGAAGGTGGAGATGCAAATCCTCGAAGCGGGGAGCGTGCGTCATCTGCTCGACGAAGAAAAGGACCAGGAATTTGCTGGAGTTGAGGGAGCCTACCTCTTCACCCGCAAAAATATGGGTGCGCCACTGAAGATACATTACATAGAAAACTAAACAAAAACTCTAATATGAACCCCATTCTTGTTATCATCTCGCTCGTGATGGTGGGAATACTCTTTATTCTTATTGAGTTCCTTCTTACTCCGGGCATAGGCATTGCCGGCATCGTCGGCCTTGCCTCCTTCATCGGCAGCTGTGTCTATGCCTTTATGGAAATGGGCACCAAAGCCGGCACCATCACTACGGCCGTCGTAGCCGTAATCGTTGTGATTCTGCTTGTCTGGATGCTCCGCGGCAAGTCCTACAAAAAGCTTGAGCTCAACGCGGAAATCGATGCGAAGACCAACCTCGAACCTGAAGCCCTAAGCGTAGGGGATAAGGGCAAGACCATCACCCGCCTTGCTCCTATGGGAACGGTGCGTTTCGACAAGCTGAGCTGCGAAGCCAAGTCCGAGGACAACACAATTCTGGACCCGGGCACTCCGGTAGTAATCAGCTCAATCGAAGACAACAAAGTAATAGTTAAACCTATAAACGACTAAACAATGACCACACAATTGATTATCTGGGCGGCAATCGTAATCGTTGCCCTCATTATCCTCCTCTGGTTCTTCCCGGTAGCAATATGGTTCCAGGCCATACTTTCGGGAGTTCGTGTCTCTCTTATCCACCTGGTACTGATGAGATGGAGGCGTGTCAATCCGAATACCATCGTAATGGCTCTCATTACCGGCACCAAGGCCGGCCTCAAGCTCAAGGCCAACGACCTCGAGGCGCACTATCTCGCAAAGGGAAACGTCGGCAAGGTGGTGATGGCTCTGATTTCCGCAAATAAAGCCAACATCCCTCTGGATTTCCAGATGGCGGCAGCCATCGACCTTGCAGGCCGTGACGTGTTCGAGGCTGTGCAGATGTCCGTAAACCCTAAGGTCATCAACACTCCTCCTGTGACCGCAGTTGCCAAGGACGGTATCCAGCTCATCGCCAAGGCCCGTGTCACCGTGCGCGCCAACATCAAGCAGCTTGTCGGAGGTGCAGGCGAGGAGACCGTTCTCGCCCGTGTAGGTGAGGGTATAGTCTCATCCATCGGCTCCGCAGCTTCCCACAAGGAAGTGCTCGAAAATCCTGACAGCATTTCCAAGGTAGTGCTCGGCAAGGGTCTCGATGCAGGTACGGCCTTCGAGATTCTGTCCATCGATATCGCTGACATCGATGTCGGCAAGAACATCGGCGCCGTGCTCCAGATAGACCAGGCTGAGGCTGACAAAAATATCGCTCAAGCCCGCGCAGAGGAGCGCCGCGCAATGGCGGTAGCCCTTGAGCAGGAAATGAAAGCAAAGGCGCAGGAAGCCCGCGCCCAGGTTATTGAAGCAGAATCCCAGATTCCGCTCGCAATGGCCGAAGCCTTCCGTAACGGGAATCTGGGAATTATGGATTATTACCGGATGCGCAACATCCAGGCTGATACCCAGATGCGCGAAACTCTCGGCAAGGATTAAGCCTCGAAACGTCCGCTGTCTTTAAGAAGGCCTTCGATCTGCACGTTCAGTTCGGAGGCTTTCTCGCTTGTCAGCTCCGAAATCGGGAGGTGGAAGCGGTAACGCCAGTGGTGGAGAGGGTCTGCAGGCTGGTTGACTCTTTCCTCCATAAAGTCCTTGCGGCGGAGATTCTCGTCGATTGCAACCCAGTCCTGAAGAGGGAAGATGGCAAGCATACTGCGTGAGCTGAGGTGATTCCAGAGGATTCGTTTCACCTCCCACGGTGCCATATCTCCCTTGCCTGCCTCTGCATTCTGCATACGCAGGGTGGACATATCGTGGCTTGAGGTAGCGCAGACGCTCAGGGTTGGCCAGCCGTGGCCCTTGTCCATCTGAGTCATCTCCAGAGAGAGGATTTTCCAGTGGTCCATCACTCCAGGCACGCAGTCAGGCACCATACCGAGGTCCTCGCCGCAGGCCAGCATTCCGCTTGCGCTCAGCAGCTCAGGGAGCTTGCGCTCGGCGTTGCGTCTCCAGAAATCATCGTGCCTGTGGTAGAAGAAGTCGGTGTACAGGGCATCGAACCTGTCCTTCTGCCACCACTCCAGACGTGAGGTATCCGGCTTGATGAGCGGCTGCCAGAAGCCCGGATGGCGCGGATCCTCGTGGAACAGGCCTTCGCGCGGCAGGCGCATAAAGTAAATCTCGTCTGCGCTGTACGGCAGGGCAGGGTTGAAGTGTCCCATAAGGCCGCTCTTCTGCTCGGCAGGAATCTCCCAGATGCGGAAGAATCCGAGAATATGGTCAATGCGGAAGGCATCGAAATACTGGCTCATCTTGCGCAGGCGGCTCTTCCACCAGGCATAGTCGTCCTTGGCCATCTCGTCCCAGTTGTAGGTAGGGAAGCCCCAGTTCTGGCCGTCCTGGGAGAAATAATCAGGCGGTGCACCGGCGCTCGAATCGAGGTTGAAGAGTTCAGGATGATAATATGCATCCGCGCTGTCCTGGCTTACGCCAATCGGCAGGTCTCCCTTGAGGGAAATACCCTTGGAGCGTGCATACTTCACCTGGGCGCTGAGCTGCTTGTCCAGATGGAACTGAATCCACTTGTGGTACTCGGGCTCGTTGCCGTCCCTCTTTGCGCAGAACTCAGCATATTCGTCAAGCCAGTAGGCATTCTCCTTGATGAACTTCCTGCAGGCAGCGCTTTCGAGGTCCTTCTGTCCGCGGGCGGTGAAAGCCTTGCGCACGAGGGCCATCTTGGACTTGTACACGCGCGGATAGTCGATTTCCGGCAGTGCGTTGAGCTCCTGCTGCTCCTTTTTGAAGGCTGCTGTTTCCTTGATTCCGAGGTCCTGAAGGTGGATATAAATCGGATGCAGTGCAAAGCTGCTCACAGGGCTGTAAGGGTAGCTGTCCTTCCATTCGCCCTTGCGGGTGGTATCGTTGATAGGAAGAATCTGAATGATGCACTGACCGGTCTTGACAGCCCAGTCCACGAGGTCCTTCAGGTCGTTGAACTCACCGATTCCGAAGTCCGACTCGCTGCGCAGCGAGAAGACAGGCACAGCGGTGCCCGCTCCGCGAAATCCTGCACGGTCAAACTTCTCCGCCTGGTGTGCGCGCGGGAACGGGCAGCCCGGGATAGGGCAGTCAATCCAGCTGTCGCGGAGGACCAGCTCCTTTGTGCCGGCTGCAGGCTTGGCGCTGTGATTGGTCCACTCGATGCGGTCAATCAGGCCGTCCTTCATCAGCACATAACCGTAATCCTTGAGTGATGCGACGCTGACCTTGTCCAGGGTAAGCGTCCAGACCGCGCCGTCGGTCCAGCTCATAGGATATTTCTTGTCGGCGAGCACGAGAGCAAGGCTCTCGCCCCACTTCGTTCTGTACTCTATCTGAAAAGTAACTTTCATCTTATCTTGTCTGAAGAATTATATTGCTCTTAGCACCGACGCTGAGGGCGGCCGGGTTCACAGCCTCTCCTGTAATCACGTCGAACCACTGCGCATCGATTCCGAGCTCGGCATAGTCCGCCCAAGGAACATCAACGCTCTTTTCGTTATTGTTCACAAACACAAAGACCTTCTCCTTCTGCCCGAGCCTGAACATAGCGTAAGTGTTGTCCCTGCGCAGGAAATGCTTCAGCGCTCCGTTATGCACAGCCTCGCAGCCCTTTCTCCAGTTGAACAGAGCCTTGAAGTAGTCGTGCATATCCTTGGCCTGCGGGTCTTTCTCCCATTCGAGAGGGAAGTCCACGCGAAGTCCGCCGTGTCCCTGGCTGCGGTCCTTGGAGACTGCAAATACCTCGTCCGCATAGAGCACCTGTGGTATGCCCCTGAGGGTGGCCAGCAGAGCGAAGGCGTTCTTGACACTGCCTGCATCCTTGCCGAGGCAGTCTGCAATTCTCTCCTGGTCGTGATTGCCCGTAAAGATAAGCATATTATCCTTATCGTGATAATACTGGTCGTTGGCTACGCAGTCGTAAACCTTCACGAGACCCTCATCCCAGTTGACCTTTCCATGGTAGGACAGAGCCTGGCAGAACGCGGTCTGCAGAGGGAAGTCCATAATTGAAGGAAGGTTGGAGTTGAAGCCGTCCCTGTTGGGATTGCCTGCCTGCCAATATGCAACCTGAGGCACATTGTTGGACCACACCTCACCCACAATGTTGATGTTCGGGTACTCGCTGCGGACAGCGGCGCACCACTCGGACATAGGGACTTTCTCGTTGTACGGGTAGGTATCAACGCGAAGACCGTCCAGGTCAGCCCACTCAATCCACCACACTGCCCACTGCTTGAAATACTGCAGCAGGTAAGGGTTGTCCAGATTCATATCCGGCATCGAGCGGTCAAACCAGCCGCTCTCCATATTGTAGCGGTCGATTTCAGCCATATAAGGGTCGTTCTGCACTGAGAAGCAGCAGTTGGAGTGGGTGTACTCCGGCCAAACGTGAATCCAGTCCTCAAAAGGCAGGTCCTCCATCCACCAGTGGCGGTCTCCGCAGTGGTTGGTGACAATGTCCATAATCATCTTTATGCCGTGGGAGTGCGCGTCACGCACGAGCTCGCGGTACTCCTCATTGCTTCCGATGCGGCTGTCGATATGGTAGTAGTCCGTGCAGGCGTAGCCGTGATAGCTCTCCCTGTCTACGTTGTCCTCCAGCAGAGGGGTGTTCCATATTGCGGTAACGCCGAGGTCCTCAAGATAGCCAAGCTGGCTCGCGATGCCTGCGATATCTCCTCCGTGGCGGCCGAAGAAGGCCTCAGGATTTGCCTTTTCGGTGGTAACGGCGCTGTTGTCATTGTAAGGATTGCCATTGACGAAGCGGTCCGGCATAATCAGGTACATCAGGTCGGCGGAGGTGAAACTCTCCCGCTCAGCAGAGCCCTCGCGCCTTTCGAGCAGCTCGTAAGGGATACTGAAGCTCTTCCCGCCGTTGGTGAAGTGCAGGCGGTAGGTGTCAGGCTTTGCATTTGCAGCTATTTCCACATCCACGAAAAGATAGTTCGGGCTGTCTGCCTTATGCACTCCGCTCACGCGCACGCCCTTCGCATCCCCGAAGCTGGCGGTCCATTCGCCTATGCCCTCGCCCTGTACGAGCAGCTGCAGAGGGGTCTTCATTCCCGTCCACCAGCACATAGGCTCCACGCGGGAGATGCGGTCGGCTTCGGAAGATATGCTCCAGCTCCAAGGCGCCTTGAGAGCTACGCTTACCGTAACCTCGTCCCCTGCCTTGCGGCGGATATAACGAATTTCGTCATCTCCGCTTTCCAGCAGTTCGAACTCCGCGTCTGCATCGAGAGCAGGGTGGATATGGCGCTGCCCTGCAAGGTAGCGGTAGAACTCGGCATATTCACCATTACCCCAATGAGGAGCCTCGTCCTTCTCGAAGAACTTGAAGCGCCAGCTGAGGCCGGCCTCCTGACCCGTGTAAATCAGCGGAAGGCTGTTCGGAAGGGTCCAGCAGAGCACGCTCATAGCCTGCCAGGCCTCGCCCATTCTTTCGAATTCGGTGCCCGCCCAGCTGTTCTCGTCGTGGTTGGAGGTGAAGCAGAGCCTCTTGCGGCCTTCTGCCTGTGCGAAAGTCTGCACCTCCTCTACAAGCTCGGTCTTGCCCTTGCGGCCCTGAGCTATGTCGTTGAGCAGATGATGGAAACGCCAGGCATACATAGCGTCGAACCCTGCCCTGTGCATCCAGTCCTCCTCAGCCTCTGCGAGGAAGAACAGAGGACGTCCCGCCTCCTCGCGAAGAGTGGCGATGGTCGGGGTCCAGAAGTCTTCAGGTACGAGGAAGGCCATATCGCAGCGGAAGCCGTCCACTCCCCTTGCTACCCAAAAGCGCATTGCGTCCAGCATAGCCTCACGCACGCCCTGGCAGCCATAGTTGAGTTTGGCGATATCGGTCCAGTCGTATTCGATGATGGTGTTGCCCGCCTCATCCCTGTAGTACCACTCGGCAGGTTTCTCGGTAACCCAGGCGTGGTCCGGTGAGGTATGGTTTGCAACCCAGTCGATAATCACTTTCATACCCAGACCGTGAGCCTTCTCAACGAAGGAATCGAAGTCCTCCAGAGTACCGAACTCCGGATTGGTGGCGCAGTAGTCCTTTATGGCATAGTATGAACCCAGGGCTCCCTTGCGTCCCTTCTCTCCGATAGGGTAGAGAGGCATCATCCATACTATGTCCACGCCCTGTTCCTTAAGTCTTGGAAGCTGGTCCTCGGCAGCTTTGAAAGTGCCTTCCGGAGTGAACTGGCGTGTGTTGAGCTCATATATTACTGTGTTGTTCCAATTGGCCTCTCCGGCTTTTGGAGCGCCTGTGCAGGATGCAAGCAAAGCGATAGCTGCTGCAATATGAGTCAGTCGTTTCATTTGCAATATTTGTTGATTGTTTCAGTTTTGACCTGGAAGAAGTTGTTGGAGCCTGTTTCCAGCAGTCTGTATTCTCCGTGATTTCCCCAACTTGCAGGGACATCTCTGATGGAGCAGTCCTCTCCAGTGTCGTTGGAGACATAGTCCTTTATCTGCATCTGCCAGTTCTCGATGCGCTGGATGGAAGCAGTGTAGTAGAACAGTGCGTTCTTCTCATCCACCAGCTCAAGCAGGGCCTGACGATAGATTTCCCTGAAATCCTCGAACTTCAGAAGACGGTAAATCAGCGGGTTGGAGTTGTTTCCCCAATTGAACGGATCCTGCCTTCCGGAATCCATCATTGAAGAGGTTCCGAGGGTGTTGTCGTAATCGTAAGGGATGAAGAAGAACTTGTAGTCGTACTTGTCCGTGGTATTGAAATAGATATAGTAGTTGTTGCAGTTGTTCCAGTAGTCATCCCACATTCCGCAAACCACATTCACGGCGTAGGTGCGAAGCAGCAGAGGCACATCGCACACCTCCTGAATCCACTGGTAGAAGCTGTCGTCACCCTTGCCGTTGAGCTTGAGAATGAAATCCTGAAGCTGTTCCTTGGCTGCCTCGAAATCGTTGTCGTCCGACTTCATCTCGTAGGTGAATTCGGCATCCGAACCATCGTCCACACCGAAGTTCGCATTTGTGGAATTGAGGCTTGCTCCCCAGCGGCATTTCCAGAGGTTTCCGTCAGCTCCTTCGAAAAGCGTGGCGCGGGCCTTGAGGTAGCGGGTGTCTATAGGCTCTATCATATCATAGACTCCGTAGTAAGTCTCCTTCCCGTCCACTTCGAGCCACAGGCGGCAGTAGGTGGTGAATGGTGCGGTCCACACGCTGTCCCTGCGGAAAAGGTCATAGCAGTAGAGCTCGCGCACATAGGCCGCATCGTCCTTGAACCATTTGAGATTGGCTTTTCTTGCGCCGTGGATTTCGTGGTCCGAGTCTTTGACGAACTTGCGGAAGTTCAGACCGAAGTGGCAATGATGCATATTGCCTTCGTTGTCCTGAGGCCTGCGGCGCGAGGTGTTGCCCCTCAGTCTGAGACCGGCATCGGTAATGTCGATTTTCTCATCTCCCTTGATGTAGGTGACATCGCAGTGGACATACTGCTTGGTCTTGGGGTTGGCATCATAGAGCGAGAGGAGCTTTGCCCACTGCTCGGCTGAGACTTTGACGTGGATTTCCGGAATCACCGAGGTGTCGTACATATACTCAAGTCCGGTCTTGGTCATATTGATGGCCGGGACTACCGGGTCGTCCGGTTTCTCCGGATCCTTGACCTCCGTGGAGTCCTTGTCCGAAGGTTTCTGCCCCGGATCAATAGGGGTCAGGTTGATGCCGTCACACGCTGCAAGACAGGCCAGCAGCGGCAGGCAGAGGAGTGCTTTTCTGAGATTCATATTGCTTCAATCAGAATTTGGTGACGAGACGGAATTCGCCCGGCTTGAGATTTACCGTGAGTTTGCCGTCAGTTACATTGTATGTATTGTTTCCGAATGCCTCATACTCCTTCCACTCTCCGTTCTCAGGCATAAGGGCGGTGATGTCTTTGGTGGTAGAAGTGAAGTTGCCGATAACGGCGAACTGCTTGCCGTCCACGGAAGAGAAGAGGAACCTGCCATAATCCCAGTCGCCCTTTGAAACATACCAGCGGAAAGAAGCATCCGCGTCAAAGAAACGAGGATTCTCCTTGCGGAACTTCAGAAGACCGCAGTATGTGTCATACAATGCCTTTCTGTCCTTATTGGCAAGATATTCCTCCGTCATAACCGGTTTTTCTGAAGTGTCACCGTTACCTCCGGAGATATCATAGCCGAGCTCTCCGAACTGCCAGATCATCTTAGGTCCCGGAACTGTAAGGAAGAATGCGGCGCAGCACCCCGCCCTGCGCATGGCAGCTGCAAATACATCGTCAGTTTCAGGCTCTTCCGGACGCTTTCCCTGCTCCATAAGCCATACTTTTCCGGCTTCAGGGCTGAAATAGATATCATAAGAGCCGGCAGCCGGAACGGCCATATCCTGAGAGGATGAACCGAGAGTGAGTTTGTAATCAGAATTGAGAGGCAGTTTATAACCCTTTGCAGATGCACCGTAGTTATATGCATCGTCCCAGGTAGAATTCCCCCTGATTTTGAACATATCATCAGCTCCGAACTCCACACTCTTGGATGAATAGAATGCTCCGTCCTTTGAAAGAGTGATGTCAGGGTCGGTTCCCCAGCCTGTTATTGTCCCGCAGATTCCCCACGAGACGGACTCGACAGATACTGTTTTGCCGTAGCAGATGCGCTGTTCGTCGTGGCTTTCCATATAGGATACAAAACCGCCGAACGGCTGGTTTGAATACGCAGCAGAGATGTCTTCGCTGTTTCCGCTCATCACGGAACTGTAGGCATAGTTGCAATTTCTCCAAAGCTGCATTCCTGCCTGGGCGAGTTCTTTCTCCTCACCTCCGTCTGCGAAATGTTCGAGAATCATAACAGCATCAGGGTTTACACTATGGATGTGCTGGTAGTAGTCCTTAAGAATAGCGATACGGGATGCGTCATAAGCACTCCAGGAGCTTACGCTGCTGCCCGAATTCTTCTGTGTCAGACCCTTGGATAGGTCAAAGCGGAAGCCGTCCACATCATACTCGGTCAACAGGTACTCAAGACTCTGCTTGATGTGAGCCCTGATGAAAGGATTCTCGTGGTTGAGGTCGCTGAAGACACTGAACGGATGCGTTGCCACCTCGTTATAAAGTTCTGTATCCCCGAGCTTTACGAGAGTGCTGATTCCGGTCAGATGGTTGAACACCACATCAACCAGGACAGCTATTCCCCTTGCGTGGCATTCATCAATGAAGTCCTTGTATTCTTCGCGTGTGCCGTAGGCTTTGTCCAGGGCGAAGTAATGGTTAGGGTTGTAACCCCAGCTGAGATTGCCGTCAAACTCCTGTATAGGCATGAGCTCGATGGCGTTGATGCCGAGTGTCTGCAGATAATCCAGCTGAGCCTTGGCTCCTGCCAGATTCTTGGTCTCGGAGAAGTCGCGCAGCAACAGCTCGTAAATCACAAGGTCGTTCTTGTCTTCAATCTTGAAGTCTTTGTGTTTCCAGTTGTATTCAGGTCTGTTGATTTGGAATGCAGAAACAAGTGCTTTTGCTCCTTCCGGGAAAGACGGGCAACCGGGGATGTACTGATCATTCCACTGGTCATATACAATTTCGGTATAAGGGTCGCTGAGACGCAAATCGCTGTCTGTATCAGTACCCACGCGATATTGGAACCTGTACTCTTTGTCAGGGTCGAAACCGCTCAGGGTAATCCACCAGCAGTTCGCATCCTTGTCGCGCTTCATCGCTCCCTCAGGTACGCGCTCCCAGTTGTTCCAGTCACCGACTATGTAGCAATAGCTGGTGTGAGTCCTGTCGTATAGGGCAAATGTGACACTGTTGTCTTTGTTGTAATTGATGCCGTATGTTGCTCCTTGAGGCAGAGGCTCATAAACAACCTGCTCAGGAACAAACGGTGCATACTGGTACTTGTCATCGACAACACTGTTGAACTGGTCCTGAGGATGACTCTTGATTGATCCATCAGCGGAACGCACAATGATGGCAATCATATTGACAGGAGTTTCTCCCGAACCGAAATATTCCCTGATTGAAGGCTCAAGCTTCAGCTCCCAGGAGTTGTCTCCAACTTTTGTGAAATGCACTTTCTCATCAGTCGTACCCCAATCGGAAGGAACGAATGACCATTCCCCGTCATATACGACACCGAGGTGTCCGTACAACTCTCCCGTATGTCCGTAGAGAGGATTGCTTTTGTCCGGATTGAACTGGATGGTGCACGCTTCGTCGGCATTAGGCAGTGATGGGACGACGCTTATTCCGGACGCAGGGTCCGGAGACACAACATCTGAATCAGAGCCTGGATTGTTGGTGCCGGCTCCTGCCTGAACAATATTGACCTTAACATCCTCAACCCCTGCTGCACTGATGGTCAAAGTGGTCTGCCTTTTCTGACCGCCCGCATTTGATGCGGCAATAACTGAAATCTGAGACTCACCGTTGCCGGACAGCTCTGAGGCTGTGCACCAATACACGCCTTTAGGTACATTGATTGCCCAATCGCCGTCACATTTTACAACAAGAGTCTTACTTCCGCCTTCTACCGGAAAGCTGAGTTCCTGAATGTCTGTATTCAGAAAACCCACTTCCTTGGTGCAGGACAGAAACAGCATCAAGATGCTGAGAATGCTTAATAATCGTTTCAAGTTGTGTCGTATTTGTAAATCAGTGGCCCGGCCGGGGCCGCTGATTTAAGTTATTAACGGTTTTAATTGAAAGACGCGCCGGCGCCAAAATGGCCGGCGCGTCTGATCTTAGACTCGACAGAGCAAATTACTTGATAGAACCGGTGCCGGCGTTGAAGTCGAGCTCAACGGTCTGGCCTGCGCCTGCAGGAACTGCTGCCTGATCGCCACCTGTTGCGCGGTAAACGATTTTACCGTCATAGATATTGAACTCAGACTGCCACCAGTTGTCCTCGTTTCCAGGGATCTTTGCATACATACGGAGGTCTCCGTCAGCTACGAGAGTAGCGGTAGCGGTTGTTCCGTTGGTGAATGGGTGCTTACCCACATACCAATCTTTATCATCACCGAAGCAAGGACCCATACCGTAAATCTCAGCAGGCATTACGGTAACCTTGTTGCCAAGGAGGTCAACGATGATGGTGTAGAGACCGTCAGCCTCAACCTTGTTGTTGCCAGGGGTTACGAAGCCCTCGTTTGTTCCGAGTGTGCAGAAGTCACCGTTCCACTCCTTAATAGCGCAGAACTTGAACTCTGTGTTGGTGGTCATATAGCGGACAGCCCAGAACATTCCCTCGTGGCTGTGAACAGGAACCATAGATACAACACTTGCTGCACTCCAATCCCAGTTACCGAACTCATTACCGATGATGTACATAGTCTCAGGGGTAGTTGACTTCTGGGTGCACTCAGCAGTGAAGGTGAAAGGATCACCGATAGCTCCTGCCTTAGGAGAATAGTTGAGGACAATCTTGTAGAGACCGCCGTCGGTAACCTTGATATTGCCGAACTCTGATCCTACGCCAAGCTTGCCGGAAGCATCAGCACCGAGAGAAACCTCAGCCTTAACGATACCGTCAGCATCGAGGTTGATCTTCCAACCGTGGCAGGAAGCGAACTTGAACTCGCCGTTCTTTGCGAGATTCTGGTCTTCCCAAACCCAAGTGATGGCGCCGTTCTCTCCGAGAGTAGCTGTACCTGCGGTGAAGCCCCAGCCGTTCATACCTCCGCGAACACCGAAATCAGCCTTGTGGACGATAATCTGTGCTCCCTCCGGAAGATCACCAAGAGAGTTGTTGTCAAGAACGATGTGATAGAGACCGGTCTCCTTAACCTGCATCTTAGGAGCGTCCTCACCGATGATGAGTTTTCCCTGGAGGATAGGCATGTTAGGGTTGTCTGCGTAGTTCTTGCAGTCAGGATCGTTCTCATCGTAACCGTAGTTTACTTCCTGGAGGTTTGCTCCGTAGAACTTCTTGTTTCCGGCTGAGTTCTCGATAAGAGCGAAATCCTTGTTGGCCTCAAGGTAAACATACTTCTCGTACATACCCTGGCGGACAGCCTTCTCTACCTCATTGATTCCGGCAGACATAGCGTTCTTGGAGTCAACCTTTGCAGAACCTGTAGCGTCTCCGTAAACATAGAATCCGTCAAGAACGATATCATCAAGATTGATGTCATCATTCTTGTCTTTGTTGCAGGAGGTGAATCCTGCCAAAATAGCCAGTGCACTGGCAAAAAACAAAGCTTTTTTCATAATAATATTATTAAAAGAATGAATTATAAGTTTTCGTAACCTGGAGTCTGAGTCCAAATCTTGTTTCCGTTTTCGTCAAGCAGCGACTTCTCGAGTACTGAGAACGGGATAGGGAACCATTTGCGTACAGCGGCCTTTGCTTTTGCATCGGTGACATACTGGATGTCGTTGAACTTGTCGTAGCGGATGAGGTCGCGACGGCGAATCATCTCCCAGCTGAACTCACGTCCCCTCTCATCGAGAATCTGGTCAAGTGACCAGCCTGCAGGATCTCCGTAAGCATCTTTGAAGGCCTGCTCCGGATTGGTTGAGTAAGCAAAGCTTCTCTTCATGAGAGTCTTGAATGCAGGGAGGGTTGTTACTTCGTCAACTGAGCCTGCGCCACCGCGCTTGATAGCTTCAATCTTGTTCCAGAGAATCTCAGGATAGCGGATGATAGGCATATCGTTCTCACTGTACTTGTAGGTTCCGGTCTCGTCCATCTCCCACTTGTTGAGGCGGGCTCCGTCGAAGTTGTGTGCGTTGGAAAGGCTTGATACGCCGACGTGAAGAACGGTAGGGGTTCCGTTAGGGTTCTCGTCATCCACAACATCCTCGTCAAGGTACAGGTCTTTTGAGTCCTTTCCTTTCTGAACTTCTCCTACGAACCATCCCCAAGTCTTGGTGTTGGCAGTGCCGTGGAGTTCGTATCCTGGACCGCGGACATCAGCATTGTAGTGTCCGCGCATCTTGTCGTTGTCGAAATAGTCCGCATCGCTGATTGCAGGTGCGTCCTTTGCCTTGAAGATTTCGAGGAACTGAGGCCTTGCGCAGAATCCGTTCCAGGTGTCAAGCAGAAGGTCCGGCTCGTAGTAGTACTGCATTCCGTAGTGATGTGTATTGTAAGGGATACGCATCTTGTTCTTTACCTTGCCGAAATCGTGCTCGTCGTCTGTAAGACCGTTTTCTACAATGCAGAAGATATTCTCCCTGCTGTCATCGTTCTTGAGTGCGAAGTTGGCGAAATAGTCCTTCTCCACATCGTAGGAGTTAGCATTGATGACCATATCGCAGCAGCGGACACAGTTGTCGTAGAAGCTGCCCTGATACTGCTCAGGTTTATCAATCAGCTTGAATACGTTGTCAGGAGTGCAACCGTAGCTCTCGGCATTGAGGTACAGCCTTGAAAGGAGAGCGTAGGCAAAGCCCTGGGTTGTCCTTCCGTAGTTGCTTGCACGGTTGGCATCATTGACAACAGCCATATTTGGAGCATTCCTCTCGAGGGTAGCTACCAGGTATGACCAAACCTCATAAGGCTCAAGAAGCGGACCCGTAACCTCTTCGAACTTCTCCGTGTAAGGGATGCGGCCGAAGCATTCGAAGAGCTGGTAGAAGTAGTAGGTACGCATTACCTCAACTTCTCCGAGGTACTGCTTGTACACATCCTCAGCCATATTCTCTTTGTAGGTGTTCAGAGTCTCGATAATCTGGTTGCAGAGCACCGCTCCGGACACGGTGACGTTCCATACTTCCTTGATGGCTTCACCTCTGTGGTCCCAGGTGTGAGTGTTCTGCCTGAGCCAGTATCCACCGTCGTTCCAGTCGTTGCCTCCGTTGCGCGGAACGCAAAGTCCCTCGTCAGCGGTGATGGTCATAAGTCCCCAATATCCCCAGTGGTCGTGGGTATATTTCACATTGGCATAAATCTGACCGACCTGCATAACCACATTTGCTTCGTTGGAAACCATATCCTCGATGGTAGGGTTTCCGTAGTTCACCTCTTCGAGCAACGAATCGAGAGCGTTGCAGGCAGACAGTGAGCACATAAGTGCAGCGGCGGTCAAAGAATACAATATCTTTTTCATCGTCTTGTCTATTTAAAAGAAATGTTAACTCCAAAAAGCACAGTTGCAACTGTAGGGTAGAAGTCGCAATAGTCGATACCTGCGCTCCATACGCTGGTGGTGTTCACCTCAGGGTCCTGTCCGCTGTAAGCAGTGAGGGTTGCGAGGTTCTGACCGGTGACATAGACGCGGAGATGGTCAATCAGGCTCTTCTCCTTGAGCTTGAAGGTATAACCGACAGTAATGTTGTCAAGTTTCACGTAAGAACCGTCCTCGAGGTAGTAGTCAGAGAACTGCTCCTTGTTGCTGAGTACGGTATTGGTCTTGGACACATCCTTCATGAAGATGTTGTCGGCAGCTGAAGCTCTAGGACCGTAAGCCCAGCGGGTGAGGTTGAGAATCTTGTTTCCGACCACTCCGCGGAAGAATACGGTAGCATCGAGGTTCTTGTACCTGAAGGAGTTGTCCCAACCGAAGGTGAACCAAGGCTGAGCGTTGCCCAGTGGCTGGCGGTAGCCTTCAGCAGCACCTGCGCTGTCGATAACACCGCCTGCAGGGGTCTGGTAGTACCAGACGCCGTCCTTGATGGTGAGGAGCTTGTAGCCGTAGAAGGTTCCTACTGACTGACCCTCGATGAGAATCTGGGTGTTGGTGTTCATTATACCGTTCTCACCCACTCCACCGGAGGTTGTCTGCTTGTAGTTGAAGCCCTTCTCAGGGTCTGAAAGCTTGGTGATGACATTGTGGTTGTAGGACAGGGTTGGAGTCGTGGTCCAGGTGAAGTCATCGGTCTTCACAGGAATAGCGCTGATTGAGAGCTCGACACCGTAGCTGTCCATCACACCTGCGTTTGCGAGCAGGGTAGGATACTGGTAAGGAGGAGTAGGAACCTCGTAGTCCCAGAGAAGGTCCTTGGTGTGACGGTAGTAAGTATCGAAGCTACCTGAAAGCCTGTTGTCAAGCAGGGCGAAATCCACACCGAGGTTGTATTCGTATTTCTTCTCCCACTTCAGATCAGGGTTCACATTCTGGCTGACGGTGTAGGTGTTCACATAAGCACCGTTGTACCAGAAGGTACCTCCGTTGGAAAGAAGGGCGACTGACTTGAGGTCTGAACCGAGGTTGTTTCCGGTTACACCGAAGCCGAGACGGAGCTTGAGGTCATTCACTGAACTTACTTCCTCCATAAACTCTTCTCCGGCAACTCTCCAACCGAGGCTGACTGCAGGGAAGAGACCCCATTTGTTGTTCTTGCCGAAGCGGGAAGAACCCTCACGGCGCAGGGATGCGGAAACGAGATACTTGTCTGCGTAGTTGTAGTTTACACGGCCGAAGAGCGCAATCAGAGTGTTGGAATTGCGGTAAGAGGATGCCTTGAGGTAGGTCTTCTCAGCATCACCGTTACCGATCTGATAGTACTTCATGCTCTCTGTAGGGAAGCCCTTGTTCTCTATGCTTTCTCCATCGTAGAAGAAGTTCTGGTATGAGAAACCGGCAACGGCAGCCACATTGTGCTTGCCGAATGAGCGGCTGTAGTCAGCAGTGATTTCGAACAGCTTGTTCATGCTGTTGTCGTTTCCTCTTCCTGCCTTTCCTGAGCCGTCAAGGTCAGTGTTGATGGTCTTGTTAGCCCAGTAATTGTTGTTGTCTCCCTCTTCGAAGGCGGCGAAGGCATTCAACTTGAGGCCTGCCACTGGCTTTACATTGAGGGTGGCTTTCACAGAACCGCGGAAGTAGTTGCCGGTCTGGTAAGACTCCTTCTGGTTCATGTTCTCCACAGGGTTGGAAAGACCTGTTCCCTGAGGCTTGTAGTATCCGTTCTCGTTGGCAGGATCGTAGATAGGAGTAGTAGGGTTGAGGATGGCTGCCATCTTGAAGTCTCCGCAGAAGTAGTCGTTGCGGTATTTCATATAAGAGAAGTCGTAGGCGAGATTGAGCCAACCGTCAAGAGCCTTCTGGGAAGCGGCGATCTTGGCGATAACCTCGTTTCTCTCGTTGTTGCGGGCGATACCCTCAGCGTCCTTGTAGCTTACGGAAGCACGGTAGTTGAACTTGCTGGAAGCGCCGGTAATGGCAACATTGTGGCTCTGGGTGATGGCTGCGGACCTTGTTACCTCTGACATCCAGTCGGTCTGGTAAGGGTTGCCGTCTTCGTCCTTGAGTATGGTAGGGGTGATGACTCCGCCGCTGAGCTCGCTGAGGTTGATGAACTCCTCTGGGGTAGCCATTCCGCGGTCTCCGTTGCGGAAGGAAGCGGAAGCGTAGCCGGCATACTCTACGTGGGTCACAGGAACATCGTTGAAGTTCTCGCCGCGCTTGGTGGTGATGATAATCACACCGTTGGTACCGCGGGTACCGTAGATAGCGGCTGCAGAACCGTCCTTGAGCACGTCCATAGAGGCGATTTCATCCGGAGCAATGTTGTCGATGTTGCTTACAGGCACACCGTCAACAATGTAGAGCGGGCTGGTTCCGGCACCCTTGTCGAGAGTGGAGAAACCGCGGATCTGCACGCTGAAGCCGGTAGAAGTAGGGTCTGAGGTCTGGCGGCTGATATTAAGACCGGCAACCTTACCCTGAAGGAGACCCATAGGGTTGGTCTTGACACCGGCATTGAAGTCTTCAGCCTTTACGGAAGCTACAGAGCTGGTCACTTCCTTCTTCTTCTGTGAACCGTAACCGATAACGACTACGTCCTCAAGAAGAACGGAATCCTCACTCAGCATTACTTTTGCCGGAACGGCAGAAGCCTTGAAAGACTGGGTGGTATAGCCGATGCAGGAAATTTCCACGGTTGCGTCCGCAGATGATACTTTGAGCGTATAGGCTCCGTCGATATCGGTGATGGTACCGTTGGAGGTGCCCTGTTCGAGCACCGTTGCACCAATCACCGGACCGAGCGAATCCTCGATTACGCCTTTTACCTCGTAGCTCTGAGCGGCTACGTTTGCGGAGAATACTGCAGATGCTGCAGCTGCCGCAAGAATGGTCATTATGCGTTTCATTAATATTAGTGGAATTAGTTATTCTTTCTTTCTTCAATCAGTCCTACGGCAAGCGCACCGCACAGCAGCAGGACGGCGGCAACGAGAAACATTGCAGCCTGTGAGCCTCCGATGAGCTTGAGGATTCCGCCGCCGGTAGCAGCCGCAACAATCTGCGGAAGGCAGATGGCGCAGTTGAACAGGCCGAGGTAGGTTCCGATATGGTTCCCGCTCAGCGCGTTGGTCACAAAGGTGAAAGGAATGGAAAGCACTGCACCCCAGCAAACGCCAATCAGCATAAAGCTGAGGAAGAGCACGTACTGGTTATGGATGAAGAACACCGATGCAAATCCTGCCGCACCGAGGATGAGGCTAGTCACATAGGCTCCCCTGAGAGTCTTGAACTTAGGGATGGCGATAGCCCAGAGCATAGCTCCAATGGCCTCGACGGCAAAGAGTACGCCCACCCAGTTGCCCGCGGCCTGGTAGTCGGCGGACTTCACGTCCGAGGTGCCCCAGCAGGTATCGGCAATCGCGCCGTTGGTGTAGGTCCAGAGGAAAAGGAAGGCTGCCCAGCAGAAGAACTGCACAAGGCTGACTGTCCAGAATGTCTTCGGAGCCTTCACTAGAAGCTTGATGAATCCCGGATTGTCTTCCTTCTTATCAGCTTTTTCCTCTATGCCGTGGAACTCCGCATACTCCTTCGGGTTCATCTCCTTGACATTGAGGCAAGTGTAGAGAACGCAGAGGATAAGGATAGCGGCGCCGCAGTAGAAGCTCCAGATAACGGAATCAGGCACCACGCCTTCAGGTGCGGTGTTGGAAATGCCAATCCAAGTGAAGAAAATAGGGAAGAGATAACCGAAGAGGCTGCCTGCATTGCACAGGAAGCTCTGGGTGCTGTACGCCTGGGCCTTCTGCTCCTCGCTGACCATATCGCCCACCATCATCTTGAACGGCTGCATAGCCACATTGATGGAGGTGTCGAGGAAGATGAGGCTGAAAAGGCCGAACCACATCGCGCTGTTGAGGCCGAGGAAAACATAGGCCTTGTTGAGATTAAGGCTGCCCGCATTAGGAAGCAGCAGCATCACAAGCACGGCTATGATGGCTCCGACCAGCAGATATGGCTTGCGGCGTCCCAGACGACACCAGGTTTTGTCCGACCACTTTCCGATAAGCGGCTGGACTATCATACCCATCAGCGGCGGGAGTATCCAGAAAAAGCTGAGCTGGTGCGGGTCGGCACCGAGAGTTGCAAAAATGCGGGAAATATTCGCCGACTGCAGGGCGTATGCTATCTGCACGCCGAAAAATCCGAAATTCAGATTGAATATCTGACGAAATGAGAGTGTTTTATTGGCCATTTTAGTGTAATTCAGCCCCCGAAGGTATAGACTTCTTTCCTATTATTTATATGTGTTTTGACGAAATGCCGCAAGTGAATGATGAATTGCGCAAATATTGGGATAAATTTTTATTAAATTTGTGCTATGAGTTCTGGCCTGAAAGACACATCTGTGATTATCCCCTTCGCGGTAGCCCACGCTGCGACGGCTCTTGCCTGCCGCTATCTCGGCCTGCAGGACGACGTGCTGCTTACCATCCTCACTATGCTCCTTACTATGGTGATTTGTATGCGCAGGAGGATGAGCACAATGTTTATGGCAATAGCGATTCTGCTCATCAATGTCTTCGGCTTTGCGCTGGGTTTCCTGTTTTCCGAACTGTTGGGTTTCGTTTCTTCCAACCCTCTGGTCATCTATCCTATTTCAACTTTCCTTACGACTGTCATTATAGGTTTTGCCATTTCCGGCTTTGCTGCCCTCTACAGCCGAAGGCGCCGCGAAGAGAGCTCGGAGAATGCTCTGATTTGGCTGCTTCTCGCCTTCATCATAGTCATCACCGTGCGACTCATCCTGATAATGCCGCTTTCGGACGCGAAGATTAGGACCGATTCCCTCAATATGCTTCTGAACTACACATTCAGCTGCCTTGCCATTGCGGTGGTCGTAGTCTATACCATACGCGCCCTGCGCCAAAGGGACGAGGAGCTGGAGAGGGCCCATCTTGCGCAGTACCGCTATATGAAGCTCAAGCAGCAGGTGAATCCGCACTTCCTCTTCAACTCGCTCAACATCCTGGACTGTATGATTCAGGAGCAGAGCCCCGAGCGCGCAAGCCTCTACACCCACAAGCTGGCTGAGGTGTACAGGTATATGATACGTAACGAGGAAGAGAAGCTGGTGCCGCTGAGCGAGGAGATGGATTTTGTCGAGAAATATGTCAGCCTGCTGATGGTCCGGTTCACCGAAGGGCTTGAAGTAGAGAGTGATATCCCTCCCGAGGCTATGAGGCGCAGCGTAGTGCCGTGCTGCATACAGCTGCTGATTGAGAATGCCACGAAGCACAATGCGGTAAAGGAAGAAAATCCGCTGAGAATCAGCATTTTTGTTGAAGGTGATGAAATCTGCGTAACCAATAACCTCTGCCCTAAGGTAGGCCGCCACTCCTCCACCGGGCTGGGACTTGCCTACATCAGGCAGCAATATATGGACCTCTCCGGCAAGGAAATAGAGGCCCGCAAAACCAACACTGAATTTATAGCCAAACTGCCACTGTTATGAAAGCTCTGATTGTCGAGGACGAGAAAATGGCTCAGGCCAATCTTGCAAGAATGCTCAAAAAGGCATTTCCGGAAATGGAAATTGTCGCGATGATAGACAGCGTCCGTGGGGCTGTGGAATTTCTTTCCGCAGGCCCGGAACTCGATGTGATTTTTATGGATGTGGAGCTTGCGGACGGAATCTGTTTCGAGATTTTCCGATGCGTACAGGTAAGTGCTCCTGTGATTATGACCACGGCCTATGATTCCTATGCCGTGAAGGCCTTCGAAGCCGGCTCAATAGATTATCTGCTCAAACCAATTGAACAGGATGCGCTTCTGAGAGCTGTCGGAAGGGCCCGTGAACGTCAGGATTCCTCCGCGGGAATCGAGAAATTGCTTGCAGTTCTGGGGCAGGGCGCCAAACCGTACAAGGAGAAATCCGTGGTGCGTTGCGGAGACAGGATTATCCCTATTCACAGCAGCGACATTGCCTTCTTCTTCTCCGAAGACAAGGCAAATTACCTTATGACTCACAAAGGTGAGAAATATATGATAGAGTCCACCATCGATGCGCTTGAGAGCGAACTGGACCCGAAGAAGTTCTACCGCATATCGAGAGGGTGCATTATCTCTTTTGATGCAATAAAAAGCGTCTCGCGCAATGCTGCGGGACGCCTTGTGGTGGTTTCCGAGCCCCCGGCTCCGGTGGAACTGAGCGTTTCGCGGGCCCGGGCTGACGGCTTCATCTCCTGGCTCGAATAGCTTATACCTTGTAGTACACCGACATTACCCAGGCGAAGGCTCGGGGCGGCAGGATTGTGCGTGCCACTACCGCAAGCTTCTGGAGAGGGTTGGCGATGACATAGCGGTAGCCCGGACGCTTCTTCCTTATTATTTTGGAAATCTTTTTGGCGAGGAACTCCGGTTTGAGGCCGGTGGTCTCGTCGTGCTCTATGCCCTCGAGGGATTTGGCGTAGCCTGGATAGACTTCGTGCACCTGCGGGTTGTCCACGCTTTTGCGCTGGGCGGTGAAGGAGGTTGCGAAGTCGCCCGGCTCAATGGTTGTGATGTTGATGCCGAATTTGCGTATTTCCAGGCGCAGGGCCTCGCAATAACCTTCGATGGCAAACTTGGAAGCGCTGTACATTCCCTGGAACGGAAGTCCGACGAGGCCGCCTATCGAGCTGAGGCAGATGATGTGCCCGTGGCCCTGGGCGCGCATTATAGGTACTACCTCGCGTATGTAGCGCACCATTCCCATAAAGTTCACATCCATCTGGCGCTGGCAGTCCTCTATGCTGCAGAACTCCAGCGGTCCGCCTATTCCCATTCCGGCATTGTTGATGAAGACATCGATTCTTCCCTGCTCGTCCATTACCTGTCGGACAGCCGCCTCCACCTCCTGCTGGACGGTGGATTCGGCCTTGATGTAATGTACTCCGGGGATGAGTTCCTTTGCTTTGCGGTGGGTGCCATAGACGGTGTGTCCTTCTGCGCTGAGGCGCTCGGCCATAGCCTTCCCGAAGCCGGAGGTGATGCCTGTAATGAGGATAACCATAGCTTTACTCTATCACTCCGAGTTCCTTGAAGATGACGGTGAGTTTCTCTACTGCCTCGTCGATATGCTCCTTCTGGTGGGTTGCCATCAGGGCGAAACGGATCAGCACATCCTTTTCCGGAACGGCAGGAGCGATTACCGGGGTGATGAAGACTCCCTGCTCGTATGCGAGGGTGACAATCTGAAGAGCCTTGTTGGTGTCGCGCACCATCAGAGGGATAATAGGGGATTCGGTTGCATTGATATCGAAACCGTTCTCGCGGAAGCGCTTCCAGGCGTAGCGGGTGATGTCCCAGAGGTGCTCAAGACGCTCGGGCTCGCTCTGCATTATGTCCAGAGCCTTGCTTGCGGCGGCAACGGATGCCGGGGTCATCGAGGCGCTGAATATCAGTGAGCGGGAGTTGTGCTTGAGGTAGTTGATGACATCGTGGCTTCCGGCGATGAATCCTCCCAGCGAGCCGAAGCTCTTGGAGAAGGTACCCATAATGAGGTCCACCTTGTCGGTGAGGCCGAAATGGTTAGCCGTGCCGGCTCCGTTTTTGCCGAACACACCGAGCCCGTGAGCGTCGTCAATCATTACCGATGCGTTGTACTGTTCGGCAAGTTCTGTGAGTCTTGGGAGCGGTACGAGGTCTCCGAGCATCGAATATACGCCGTCAACGACAATGAGCTTCGGTGCGTCGGGTTCGCAGGCCTTGAGCTTTTTCTCAAGGGCGTCCATGTCGTTGTGCTTGAATTTATAGACAGTGCTCCAGCCGAGGCGGCTTCCGTCTATGATGCAGGCGTGGTCGGTGTCATCGAGAAGGGTGTATCCTCCACGGAATCCGAGGGCGGACACTACTCCGAGATTTACCTGGAATCCGGTACTGAAGGTTACCGCTTCCTCCATTCCGACAAACTTGGCGAGCTTTTCTTCAAGTTCGTTATGGATATCAAGAGTTCCGTTGAGGAAGCGGCTGCCGGAGCAGCTGGTTCCGTACTTCTGGACAGCAGCGATTGCTGCTTCTTTGAGCCTCGGGTCGTCTGAGAGTCCGAGGTAGGAATTTGAGCCGAACATCAGGGCCTTATGGCCGTCTGCCATTGTTACGACAGGGTCTTGTCCGGACGAAATTGCTTTGTAGTAAGGGTAGATTCCGGCGGCTTTTGCCTCCTGCGGAACCGTGTACTTACCGCACAGTTCGTTCAATAATTTGTTCATAATAGGTTGGTTTTAGCGGTGCAAATATACAAACTTTTTGAGAACTGCCCCCTGTCGGCCGCGGCAGCAGATTGCTACCCACAGTCTCCGGTCCCCGTTACCATCGCCATTTCAGCTGAGGGTGGGAGCCTGTCCGAAAAATAGCCACTCCAGCTGCTTCTATCCATGCCAGAGTATGTCTGGAGGGGGATGAAATTGTAAGATATTGATAATCAATAGTATAGTTATTTCGTATGGGTGTTTTTACCCCATACGAAATAATTAATCCGCTATGTATCAAGTATTTACAATTTCACCCACCCCCACCCGCGGCTTTTCGTCGAGCAATCGGCCATCATTCATTACCCCACCATCATCCAACTCCTTGATTAATACTATCGCCCTTGCCCGATGTTACAGATGAGGAAGAAATACTGCGTGGAAGGCGGTTTTTGCTCCCGATGTGTTAGATGAGGAAAACAGGGATGTGCCACAGAGAGCAGTGTAGGGCATGGTGCTGGTTTCCCGATGTTACAGATGAGGAAGAAATACTGCGTGGAAGGCCGTTTTTGCTCCTGATGCGTTAGATGAGGAAAGTAGGGATGGAGGGTTGGGGAAACAGGGATAGTGGGGAAACAGAGAGGTCGCGGGAGGGACTGCCGGATACGAATAAACGACAACCATAGTGGCTGTCGTAATCTTTGAGCGGAAAACGGGGCTCGGACCCGCGACCTCGCTTTGCGCGACGTCAAAGCTATATTCGTTACCCCCTGTCGGCTTTGCCGACATCCCCTCGGGGGAGGGTTGAGGCCGCGGGATAACAGAATACAAAAAAACACCTCAACTTGCGTTGAAGTGTCTTTGGAGCGGAAAACGGGGCTCGGACCCGCGACCTCAACCTTGGCAAGGTTGCGCTCTACCAACTGAGCTATTTCCGCGTTCGGTTTCCCGATTGGGACTGCAAATATACAACGATATTTTGAATCCGCAAAAATTTCTTCAAATTTTCTGCAAAAAAACCGAAGCCACCGATACCGCAAGCAGGCGATATGCCACAGAAGCAGCAGAGCACCGCAAGCAGGCGCTACACCTCAATCGCGGTATTGAATTCCCTCAGGAACCTCAGGTCATTCTCGAAATAGTGACGGAGGTCGTTCACCTGCCACTTGAGCATAGCGATGCGCTCCAGTCCCATACCGAAGGCAAAACCGCTGTACTTTTCCGGGTCGATGCCCGAAGCCTTGAGCACATTAGGGTCCACCATACCGCAGCCCAGGATTTCGAGCCAGCCCGTACCCTTGCAGATATTGCAACCCTTGCCGTGACAGATATTGCAGCTCACATCCACCTCAGCCGAAGGCTCGGTGAACGGGAAATAAGAAGGCCGCATACGGATTTCGGTCTCCGGGCCGAACATCTCGCGGGCAAACAGCAGAATCGCCTGCTTCAAATCCGCGAAAGTCACATTCTCGTCAATATAGAGTCCCTCAATCTGGTGGAAAATGCAGTGTGCACGCGCACTTATGGCCTCATTGCGGAACACTCGTCCAGGGCAGACCACGCGAATCGGCAGCGGCATAGTCTCCATAGCACGGACCTGCACGCTGGAGGTGTGGGTGCGGAGCAGCAGTGGATTGAGATGTCCCGCAGACACGAAGAAAGTATCCTGCATATCGCGGGCAGGATGGTTGGCAGGGAAATTGAGCGCCTCGAACACGTGGTGGTCATCCTCAATCTCCGGACCCTCGGCCACATCGTAGCCGAATTTGCGGAATATGTCCACAATCTCCTGACGCACAATGCTTACAGGATGGCGCGAACCCAGCTCCATAGGGTCGCCAGGCAGCGAAAGGTCAGCCTTCGGAGCCGACTCGTCTTCTATTGCGGCGAGAGCGGCCTTAAGCTCCTCAATCTTCGCGATAGCCTTCTGTTTCAACTCATTGAGCGGACGTCCGAACTCCCTTTTCGCAGTTCCGTCCACCGAACGGAACTCCTCGAACAGAGCTGTAATCTCACCCCTTTTGCCAAGGTAGCGCACGCGCGCCTCTTCCACATCCTTGGCTGTCTTGCACTTGAGGGCATTGAGGTCCTCAAGGATTTTTTCGATATCTTCTTTCTTCATATTATTTGCTGCTACGTTTCGCTGCACGCTTGTCACGCGCCTTCTTTTCCTTTCCCGCTCCCTGCTTCAGGTACTTGGCCCACTGCTGCTCATCGAACACTCTGGAGAGGGAATTGTAAATCTGCTCCATCCACTTGTCCTGAATCTGGACATACACATCGGAACTGGAGACCTTGGCAG
>SAMEA3663208__coassemble_186_pt1 | contig 28553 bp, 20 predicted proteins | sample SAMEA3663208__metabat2_low_PE_018 | metagenome-assembled genome bin SAMEA3663208 (sample SAMEA3663208) | pig gut metagenome | biome: pig gut; feature: pig-associated habitat; material: faeces | place: China | collected 2013
TACTGGCAGTCCCGTGAGCGTTACACCTCACAGAAGGAACTGCTTTCGGTGCTGAATGGCTTCCGCAGCCGCCATATCCCTTTGGACAATATAGTCCAGGACTGGCAGTATTGGGAGGATGATGCCTGGGGCAGCCACGAATTTGACCCGCAGCGCTATCCCGACCCTAAAGGAATGGTGGACAGCATACACTCTCTCGGAGCCCGTTTCATGATTTCCGTGTGGCCAAAATTCTATGCCGGGACAGAGCACTTCGATGAGATGGACTCAAAGGGATGGATCTATCAGACAGCCCTCAGGGACAGCGTCGAGGACTGGCTGGGCTACCGTCAATCCTTTTATGACGCCTATGACAAGGGTGCCCGCGAGCTCTTCTGGAAGCAGATGAAGGATCATCTCCATGTGCTAGGCGTGGATGCCTGGTGGATGGATGCCAGCGAGCCGAATATCCATGACTGCACGAATATGGCCTATCGCAAGGCCCTCTGCGGCCCTACAGCCCTGGGCCCTTCCGACCGCTATTTCAATGCCTATGCCCTGATGAACGCCCAGGCTATCTACGAGGGCCAGCGTTCCGAGGATCCTGACACCAGGGTGTTCCTTCTGACGCGCAACGGCTTCGCAGGCCTCCAGCGCTATTCCACAGCCTCCTGGAGCGGAGACATAGGCACCCGCTGGGAGGATATGAAAACCCAGATTTCAGCCGGACTGAACTTCTCTCTGAGCGGCATTCCTTACTGGACTCAGGACGTTGGCGGCTTCAGCGTCGAGAAACGCTATATGGAGGCCCAGTCCTCAGGCGGTCCGGACCTGGACGAGTGGCGCGAGCTGCAGGCACGCTGGCACGAGTGGGGCGCCTACTGCCCGATTTACCGTGCTCACGGCCAATGGCCTTTCCGCGAGCCGTGGAATGTGGCTCCCGAAGGAAGCCCGGCCTACGAGGCTATATGCAATTCCATACGTGACCGTTACTCCCTTTTACCTTATATATATACTCTGGCCTCCCGCACCTGGTTCGACGATTACACGATAATGCGTGCAATGGCCATGGACTTCGGCGACGATCCTGTCTGCCGCAAGCTCTCTGACCAGTATATGTTCGGTGATGCCCTGTTGGTCTGCCCTGTCTATGAATATGGCAGTCGCAGCCGCAGGCTCTACCTGCCTGCAGGCCGCTGGTATGAGGTGCACGGCGGGGGAGTGTTCGACTCCGAAGGCGCCTGGTTCGATGTTCCCGCACCATATGGCTGGTGCCCTGTCTTTGCTAAGGCCGGAGCTGTTGTGCCTCACGGCGAGGCTGTGGAATACAGCTCCCAGCCATCGGCTGATGCCATTGAGATTTATGTATATGCCGGTGCCGACGGCGATTTCACCCTCTACGAGGATGACGGGCTGAGCTACGACTACGAGAAGGGCGCCTGCAGCCGCATAGCCCTGCATTGGGACGATGCCGCACGCCGTCTGGAAATTGGCGCACGTGAAGGCGGCTTCGAAGGAATGCCGGAAAGCCGCAGCCTGAGCGTCCGCCTGCACACCCCTGAGGGAGTCCTGCTCTCAGAGGCTGTCACCTGGAATGGCGAGGCGGCGAGCATCTCATTCGATGCTCATGGTGAAATTGCCGTCAGATGATTTCAGCAGAATCTGAGCCATACCGTTGAACGTCCGGAATCCGAATGACCTTGCCTGAGGATCTTCCGGACGCTCGACTTCCATAAAGTCAGGGTTTCCGTTTCCGAAGCCGAGAATACGGGCATTGCCTTCAATCTCAACGGTCAGCGGAATGCAGGCCTTCGGCGCGAAGTTTCCCTTGCTGTCATAAACGGATACATTGACAACGTAGATATCATCGTATTTGAGGGTCTCTGATTTGACCTCGGATGGCTCTCCGGCAGTGTTGATGCGCTTTTTCATCTGCACCTTGCCGTTTTTGTATCCTATGGCCTGGACATAGCCCGGTTTGTACACGGCGTCCCATTCGAGGTGGCCGTTCTTAGGCATTTTCTTCCTTTCAAGCTTCTTCCCGTTCACGACAAGCTGCACTTCGTCGCAGTTCGAGTACACTTTGAGTTTGACGGTCTGCCCTTCGTGTCCTTCCAGGTTCCAATGTGGGAATATGTGCAGAACAGGCTCGTCACCCCACCATGACTTGAGATAATAGGCTTCATCCTTTGCGAATCCGCAGTAGTCGAGAATGCCGAACTGGCTTCCTGTGGCAGGGTATTCCCTTGGAGTCGGTTCGCCTCGATAGTCGAAGCCGGTCCAGTAGAAGAGACCGAGCAGCCAAGGCCGCTCGTCGTAGAACTGCCATCCCCGTTCCATAGGGAAGCCGACGGATTCCGGGGAATACTCTCCTCTGATGCCGCAGCCCGTGGTCTCTTCGCTTCCCATTGCTATTCTTTCGGGATAGTTTGCGCGATGCTCGTCAATCGGGTGCTGGCTGATGTAGTTGTATCCTGCCACATCGACGGTTCGCAGAATGTGAGGGCCGCTGGAAGAGGCGACTCCCATAGGGCGGGTGCTGTCTGCACGGTGTGCATATTCCCTCATGCTTGAGGCGATTTCAGTGCCGCGATCTTCCCACTCAACGCCCCATTCTTCATTTCCTATGCCCCAGAGGAAGATGCACGGGTGGTTGCGGTCCCGTCTGATCATATTCTCCAGCACCGAAATCTGGTAAGGGTTGATTCCGAGCAGGCGGTTTTCCTCGAATACGAGCATCCCCATTTCGTCACACAGGTCCAGGAGCTCGGCTGTCATCGGGTTGTGGCTGGCTCTGTAGGCATTGGCCCCCATCCACTTAAGGCGCTCTATGCGGTAGCGCTGGAGTCCGTCCGGAATGGCAGAGCCGACTCCGGCGTGGTCCTGGTGGTTGTTGGTGCCCTTGAGCTTGATGTGCTTTCCGTTGAGAAAGAAGCCCTTGTCCTTGTCCAGTACTATCTCACGGAAACCGGTGCGGGTGGTGAATTGATCTACTTCCTTTCCGTCCAGCAACACTCTGGTGACCACCTTGTATAGATTAGGATTGTCAATATCCCAAAGTGCCGGGCTGGAGACTTCGCAGACTGCCGCGCTGCTGTGTTTCTCCCTTGCAAGCAGGGCTTTCCCCTCAGCTCCGGCCCGGGCCACAACGTTTCCTGCTGCATCCAGGATGCTGTGCTCCACGCTGTAAGCCGGGAGCTTGTGGTTGAAGTCGTTGCAAACTTCGGTTTCTATAGTCACCCTGGCCTTCGTGTAGTTCTCGGACAGGGTGCAGTGCACGAAAGTGCCTCCTGTCGTGACGTGCAGGGGATAGGATTTCTCCAGCCACACATGGCGGTAGATTCCGGCGCCTTCATAGAACCATCCCTCCTCGAGAGAAGCGTCGCAGCGCACGCAGATGAGATTGGTCTTCTCCGGCTCGTCGCCGAACAGAAGATAGTCGGTGATGTCGTAGTCCTGGTGTATGTATCCGCTGGGCTCCACGCCTACGAAAAAGCCGTTCACCCAGATTTGCGCGTTGCGGAATATTCCGTCAAACTGTATGCGGAAATGCTTGCCCTTGTCTTCCTTCGGGAGATTGAAGGTCTTTCTGTACCAGCCCACACTGGTCTGAGGGAATTTCCAGCCGACCTGCTTGTGTCCGTGGCTGTAGCTCGCATCCCGGCTGTAGGCAAGGTCTACAACCCAGTCGTGGGGAAGATCCACGGCCTTCCACCGCTCGTCCGGATTGAAGCGTATGGTGTACGGGCCTTCATTGTGAATGGAATTGGCCTTGGTCAGATAGTTGAAATACTCTGTTCCGCAGCCGAAGTCTTTTGTGGGGTCTGACGCATGGCCGTAGGCAAACATCCAGCCTTGGTCAAAGCATACTCTTTCCCTCTGTGCCACCACCGGCAAGGCCGTCAGAAGGCAGAATAGGAGGATTGATGTGATTCTTCTCATAGGATTATTGTTTCAATGCGCAATGATTGTAAATATATTGAATTGTTTTCATTATTTTCTAATTTTGCTGAAAATTAATTCAGTTGCTATGACAGCATCATCTATTCTTACCGACAACATCCTTCCTTTTTGGATGAACCGCGTACAGAATCCTGCAGGAGGATTTTATGGACGCATTGACGGAAATGGCAAACTTCATCCCGAAGCACCGCGGGGAGGCATATTGAATGCAAGGATACTGTGGACCTTCTCGGCAGCGTACAGGGTTCTTGGAAATCCGGAATACCTTCAGACGGCACTCAGGGCCCGCGACCAGATTCTCGGTCCGTTCTGGGACTCTGACTTCGGAGGTACCTATTGGAGCCTCGACAGCGAAGGCCATCCGCTGGACACGAAGAAGCAGATCTATTCTATCGCTTTCGCTATCTATGGCCTGAGTGAGCTGTATCGCGCGAGTGGAGATGAACTTGCCTTGCGTAAGGCGGTAGAGCTGTTCCATATAATAGAGGAGCACAGCCTGGACCCGGTATGCGGCGGTTACTTTGAGGCCTTCAGGCGCGACTGGTCTCCAATCGAGGATATGCGCCTGAGCGACAAGGATCAGAATGACGCAAAGACCATGAACACCCATCTGCACATACTTGAGGGCTATGCCTCGCTCTACCGGGTATGGAAGGACAAGGAACTGGAGGGCAGCCTTCGCAAACTCATTGAGATATTCCTGGACAGGATCATCCTCCCGGACGGACATCTTGCATTGTTTTTCGATACGGATTGGAATTGCACCTCGCACGTGGTTTCCTATGGGCACGATATAGAATGCTCCTGGCTTCTCGCCGAGGCCGCTGAAGTGCTTGGAGACGAGTCCTTGAGCGAGAGAGTGAATGAGGTCTGCTCGCGTATGGCTGAGGCTGCCGTGCAGGGATGGACTCCGCTCGGAGGCATGGTCTACGAGAAGGACCTCAGAGATGGAAAGGTGGACGCCGATCGCCATTGGTGGGTGCAGGCTGAAAACGTTGTCGGCTGCGTATGGCAATGGAAGCGCAGCGGCAAGACCAAGTGGCTGGACTGCGCCAAAACCCAGCTGCGCTACATAGAGGACAATCTTCTTGCACCTGACGGTGAATGGTACTGGTCGCGCCGCGCTGACGGTTCAATCAATACTGAAGATGACCGTGCAGGCTTCTGGAAGTGCCCGTATCACAACGGCCGTATGTGTATGGAGCTTCTGGACAAGTATCCGGAACTGTAATTTTGAGTCGCTTGTCCACTTATATTTCGTAGAATCCCCTGGCTGTCAGCAGTTTGCACTTTTATCTTGTCCACATCTAAATGATTGTGGACTGGATTTGTCTTTGTACCTTTGCATCGTTGAACTATGAATTGTAGAATTATTATGAAAAAGATTATGATTTGCGGCCTTGCCGCGCTTGCGATGCTTTGCTCATCGTGCATACATATTGATTTGGGTGATTATTACCGTTTCAATGATGTTCAGATAAGTGAGCCTCTGACGGGGCTGGATATAGAATGGAGGGATTCCAGAGTGGATATATGCTACTGGGACAAGCCTTATACGAGGATATATGACAACTCGGATATGAGTGCTCCTTCCTACTACAGGATGGACGGAGGCGTTCTGGTGGTCCGGGACTCCGATAACGGACACGGGGTTTACGGCAAGACCCTTACCGTGTGCCTGCCGCAGGGAACGGTGCTGAATTATTGCGACATAGATGTGATTTCGGCCAATGTGTACGCTGATGTGGATACCAAGGACCTGGATATAGATACGGTTTCCGGAAATGTGAGGTATTCGACCTGGTATGCTCCTTATGAGGTGGATATAGATACCACTTCGGGTTGCGTGACCATCGCTTTCCCGGATACATTCGGCTTTACCTGCGATTTCGACAGCGTTTCCGGCGGATATTCCTCCGAGTTCCGTGTAGTTATCCGTGACGGCTATATCTGCTACGGCGATATGTTCTCCTCCATCGAGGTCGATACCGTCTCCGGCAATCTCGACCTGGTGGTCAACAGGTAGGCTGCTGGTCTGTTGCGGGGACTCTGTCCCCGAATGACCCCTGCGGCTCCCGGCCTACCGATTCCGCTTCGCTATATCCCAGCCTCCGCCGTCGCGCTGAGGCACGATTTCCGTCCGGTGGCTCCGCTGCTTCGGTTTTCTGCGAAAACCTCGCTGACGCTCCACCACGTCGGCTGACGCCGACCCCTCCTGTGGCATACCGCAGGCCTCCGCCGTCAACCGCAAACTCCGGATAGGACGGTGAAATTGTAAGTTGCTTATAATTAAGTATTTAATTTTTTTCGTATGGGTGAAAACCACCCATACGAATTTGTTATCACCCTTGATTATCAATATGTTACAATTTCACCCTGCAAGAACTTGCGAAGCGAATCGGTGTTAAAGCCAACCCAGGAGTCGAGAATGCAGTGGCATTTGCCTTCGATTTCTTCACGGGAATTGGTTGTCGGAAGGCCTATTGTGAAAATCCCCGAGGACATTCCTGCCTGAAGTCCGGTAAAGGCATCTTCAAACACTACACATTCATCTATGCCGCAGCCAAGTGCTGCTGCCGCCTTCAGATAACAATCCGGGTCGGGCTTTGAAGCGCTGAAGTCCTCGGCAGTAAGAATCCTGTCAAACATTGAGACAAATTCCGGGTAGGCTGCTTGGAAACTTTGAAGTTTGACCCGTCCGCTGCTGGTAACGATAGCAGTCTTTATTCCTTCCTTTTTCAAATCGGTGATAAAGTCCACCACTCCCGGATATGGAGTGAAGTCCATAGAAGCTTCGAGTTCTTTGAGTTTTGCAATGAGTTCCTCCTGAACTTCCTTCTGCGGGAAATAGGTCTTGAATATCTGAACCAGGGTTGTCCCTTTGATTCTGTTCGCAAAATCCGGGATATCAGGATGATAGCGTTTTGCTATCCCGTTCCAGAATTTGCTGTATTGACCCTCGGTATCAATAAGGGTTCCATCCAAATCAAACAATGCCGCTTTCAGAATTCTATCCATAATGACCAACTGTGTTTTCTGCGGCAAAGATAATTCTATTTCACGAGAAATTTCTGGCCTTTTTGATTGTATCGTAGGCTTCGTTTACCTCCTTGAACTTCTGCTCTGCGTCCTTTTGAGCCTGAAGACTTTGGGTAGCATATTTGTCAGGGTGGAACTTGATGGCAAGCTTGCGGTATGCGGCTTTGATCTCATCTATGCTTGCGCTTTGCTGCACACCGAGTACGCGATAGGCAGCTGCGCAGGAGTTGTCACTCCTGGTTTGGCTGTTTTGACGATAATAACTCTCCCAGGCATTTTGCCAACTTCCTCCGTTTCCCCATCCGTCCCCGCTCCGGCCTTGGCCGTTTTGCCAATCGCCACGGGTGCTTTGCTGCCTCTCGTCGCTGCGGGTATGACGATGCCTGCCGCCCAGAAGAATGTAGAGCAGATATGACAGAAGGAGTGTCTGTATAAGGAAGCTGAACATATAACTACTTAACTATAAGGGCAATTATGAGAATAATAGGAAGAGCCCAGGCAATGGCATATACTATTTTCTGCCAGGTTTTCATTGCTGACCAGGCATAGGCGAACTGGGCCTTCGAGACGCTGAGCCGGGCCTGCATCTTTTCTTTCCAGAGCTGGAATTTGCTTATTCCTGGTTTGGCCTTGGCATTTCCGCCAGACTTTTTGCCTTTGACTTTTACCTTTACGCTGACAGATTCCTTCTTTCCGTTGAAAGCTCCTGCCAAAGTGACAGTCATATCTTTGGTGGCTCTTGTGGACCAGCAGACTTTGCTACCGTTGTCCGGTACGGCATACCGTTGCGTCGAATCACCGTCATCCACAGTCAAAAACAGCGAATCAGGTGTTTCGCTGCTCCAATTGACCGTAAAACAGTCTCCTTTATTTACACTTTTATGCTCTGAAGTCAATGACAATTTTTCTTTCATTTCTATCGTTTGTTAACTCCCTTATTATCATCAACTATTATGCCTGAACTGGCTGAAGCGAAGGCATTCTGCGCGGGATTGTTTCACCAAACGATTTTGAACAGTTTTCCTGATGTGAGATGAGGTGGGAAAAGTGTGTGAAAGGAATGTCGATTGCGGCATTTGCAGTATATTTGCGCTATGATAGCAAGTGCAGAATTTGTGAAGGAGGCTTTCGTGAGGTTCAATGCCGAGATTTTCAGCGGACAGCTGCCGGTACCGCACATACAGTTGAGCAGAGCAAGGTCTTTCCTCGGGAAATTGAAGTATAAGGTGACTCCAGGGGCATTTGGACGAAAGACTGTGTGCAGTGATTACACACTTATTATAAGCACTTTATATGATTTGCCGCAGGCCGAGCTGGAGGATGTGGTCATTCACGAAATGATTCACTATCTGCTTATGATTCGAGGCATCGAGGACAGCTCAGCGCACGGTCCGCAGTTCCGCTCATATATGAACGCAATCAATGAGCGCTTCGGAAGGAATATTACCGTCAGTCACAAGGGTCGGGCTGCAGACACAGGGAGGATGCACTATGTCGGCATCTGTGAACTTAACGGTGTGGTTAAGCCCGTCGGTGCCTCAGTCGATAAAGTCCGCAAACTCCAGCAGGAGGATAAGGTGGGGCTTATTGTCTGCTCCAAGGATATGGCCCCGCGCCTTTCAGCCGGAGTACGCAAAGCTTTCCCCGTCGATAAAATCGACTGGTATGTCACCAATCACCCTTATTTCAGCAAGTTCCCTCACCTACGCACCGTCAAAATGTACCTCGTTCCCCGCACCGAACTCCCGACACTGACCGGCCGGAATGACCTCGGGGGCTATTGATTTCGTGAAGAGTGAAATTGTAACATATTGATAATCAGGGGTAATAACAAATTCGTATGGGTGAAAACCACCCATACGAAAAAATTAAGTGCTTAATTATAAACGACTTACAATTTCACTGTCCTATCTAACTATGCGGTTGACCACCAGGCTACCGGCAGCCCGTACAGGAGAAGGGTCTGTGGTGTACAAACCGGCAGGCAGCTGCCCTCCAGGACCCATAGCCGCCCATGGCTATGTGAATGGGTGGCGCGCAGCGCCGGGATGGAGCGAAGCGGAAGGTCTCGGAGGGCACTGCCTGCCGGAGAATACTTACAGTGAAAGCTCCGAGCGGCGGACAAAGGAGGAGGGGAGAGGCATATCGTAAACGGAGGAGCGTAGCATAGCGCGGAGTTCATCAAGAGAAGCGCAACTGCGCTGGGACTCGATGCTAATCGGTTCCCCAATTGCCAGTCTCACATCCTTTCCCTTTTTGTTAAGCACCTCAGAGGGCAGTCGCAGCAGCCTCACCGAAGAACTGATAAGCCCCAGAGAATAATAGAAAGGTGAATTTCCGTCAAAAAAGCGCACCGGCACAACCGGCACTCCAGCTTTGCGGATTAGTTTGATTGCAGGTTCCTGCCACTGCCTGTCACGCACGCAGTGCTCCCGCAGCGACAAATCCGAACAGCTCCCGAAGGCATAATCCCCATCGCACCGCCGCCGCGCAGCTGCTCCAGAGCCAGCCTCACCCCGCGGATGCTCTCCGCCTGCGCGGCGGTGCGCACATCCCCGGTAGGAATCACTGTAATGAAATTGTCCCTGAGTGCCTTCACATAGGAAAGCAGTTTATTGACCATCACCTTGTAGCCTGGGCGCAAATGCCCGAAAAGGTCTATAAGCGAAATGCCGTCAATATGTCCGTACGGATGGTTGCTTATCGTAATGAACGGCCCGTCAGGGAGCGAAGACAGCCTTGAAGCATTACCGACCTGATAATCGACTCCTATGCCCTTGAGAAACTCGCAGGCAAACTCCGGACCGCTAAGATGCGCATAACGGTCATACATCGCATTGACATCATCAATGTTGAGAATCTTGAAAAGCGCCCTGGTCAGCCTCTGACCGCCAGGACTTGACAGCTGGGGAACCAATTCCCCGAATTGTTCAGGAGAAATTACAGGCATCTCTACAAAATCGGTGAAAACAGTCTGGCGAATGATTCTTTGAACTTCTCCCAAGATGAACGCTTGCTCCACTGCTCCAGACTCACGCGGGTGCTTATATTCATATCCGCAAGGAAAGCATCGCGAAGCTTCCTGGCAACATCCTTATCGTATATGAACGCATTCACCTCGAAATCCTGCTCGAAACTGCGCACATCCAGATTGGTTGACCCGACGGTGCACACTGTGCCATCTGATACTATAGTCTTTGCGTGGAGGTATCCGCCTCCGTAGAAATATATTTTGACTCCCGCTGTCAGAGCCTCCTCGACATACGAACGCGAAGCCAGCGGAACCAGTATGCCCTTATCTCCGTGGTACGGGATAATAACCCGCACGTCCTTGCCCGCCAGAGCAGCATTCTTGAGCGCCATCATCACCGGCTCGGTAGGAATGAAATAAGGCGATTCTATATAGACATAGCGCTCCGCCTGGGTAATGAGGCGTATCATTCCCTGCATGGAAACCTTCCATTCATCCATAGGCCCGGAGGTCGCAATCTGGACTATGGACTCGCCAACGCTCTCAACCTGAGGGAAATAACGCTTCCCGCTGACAAAGCGCTTGGTGCAGAACTGCCAGTCAACGAGGAAAGCGGTCTGAAGTTCGGCAGCGGCAGGGCCGTGAATGCGGATGTGGGTGTCGCGCCACTGGCCGCCGCGTATGCCCTTTGAGTAGCGGTCCGCAATATTCATCCCTCCGAGATAGCCGATTTTGCCGTCAATCACGACTATTTTGCGGTGGTTGCGGTAATTGGTTGTGGTCGAGAGGAAGGGGAATACAACGGGCAGAAAGGCCTTGACCTGCACACCGCCCTTGCGCAGCCAGCGGTAGAAGCGGTGGCGCGAAAGGTTGGCCGCCGAATCATAGGTCACCCTCACCTCAAGTCCGCGCGCTGCCAGTTCGCGCAACTTACTGCCGACTTTGCGGCCGATATTGTCATCCTCGAACTTGAAGAACTCGAAATGAACGTGGTCGGTGGCCTTGTCCATATCTTCGAGCATATCGTCCATCATTTCGTCGAAGGTGGTGTAGATGCGCACATCATTGCCCGCAAGCGGAATGGCCTTGTTGGTCATCCAGAGCAGGGTGGCAATATCGTCGTGCCCGCAGGGGACATCCCTGCGAAGCATAGAACTGTTTGCCTTGGCGACTTCGTCCTTGAGCTCACCCAGATGATTGTCGCTGATCAGCCTTTTCTTCCGCTGCTGCGTGCCGAAAAGAAGATACAATACAACACCCACAACGGGCAGCAGGACGAGGACAAGAATCCAGGCAAGCGTGCGTATAGGGTGACGGTTCTGCGAGATGATTACTATCACCAGCGAAATCAGCGCCAGCGTAAGAAGTATGTTCAGCAGATTATTCATTTCTTAGGAGGATCAATGCCGGCGTAGCCCTTGGCATCCATAAGGAATGAAACGACATACATCAGGAAGATAATGAAGAATATTGCTATTCCGCATATATCCAGGACGCTCAGGTTGATGCCTGTTCCGAAGATGCTGACCGGAACGCGCACGCTCCTGATGGAAGCAGAGCAGACAAGCACCGTATTGATGATGGCAGCAATGATTCTGAACTCGGTAGGCCCGATCTTGGCATAGGTCAGCCTGAACTGCCCCTTGAGATGGGCGTTGATGCTGACATTGACCGTCATCAGAAGATAGGCGATAAGAATGAGCATAGCTATTCTCATATCCATAAGAGGGGAAAGACCAAGGCCGATGAACATCAGCATCTCATTGATGCAGTCCAGACTATGGTCAAGATAATAACCATATACCGGTCTTTGTGTCTTGCGCACCCTTGCGAGAGTGCCGTCGAGGGAATCACCGTACCAGTTGACAAGAAGGCCTGCGGTTGCGAGCCATAGGTAATCAGGTGAAATTCGGGTCAGCGCATAACCCACCGCAATCATAACGGAGCCGCAAAATCCTATAAATGAAAGGAAGTCCGAAGTGACCCATTTCGGCTGGCGTTCTGCAAGCCATACGAGGGCTTTTTTCTCAAGACCGTTGAGAATGGATGTCTGTATTCTTTCTGCTTGTTTTATTTCCATAACAACACAAGTTTAACCTAACCCAAATTAAAGGGATTTTTTTTAAATTTGTGAGCAAATATATTTCCAAATTTGATACTTGGGACGTATAGCTTTACAATCAAACTGCAAAATGTACAAGAAAAACGCCAAAAAAGACCAATTCAGAGATGCTTTAATCATCTGTATGCGCACGAAGAGCTTTTCTGACGTGACAATCAGTGACCTTTCGAGGGTGTCCAATGTCAGTCGTGTCACATTTTACCGTTATTTCTCCAATACGACGGATGTGCTGGAATACCTTTGTGACAGCCTTTTCGAGGAGACAGAAGGTATGGATGAACTGAAATTGAGCAGGGATGATTCTTTTGTCATCTCATTGCTTCAATACCTTATGGAGCGCTCCGAACTGCTGGACGCAATCTACAGGAGCCGCCGGATTGACCTTTTCGAAAAATCTATGGCAAGGCACGTGAATAAAGTAAGTTCAGATTTGCTTCCGGAACTCAGTGAACTTGAGCAGCAATACATCACAGCCGCATACCCAGCCGCTTTTTCAGCAGCCTTTGCTTCAATAATATCAGTTTGGGCACAGAACGGCAAGAAAGAAACTCCTCATGATATTCTGCGCATTTTCAAAAACGACCTTATTCACCTATGAGCAAACTGAGAATATTGATAGCGGGCATACTTCTTCTGGCGGGGCAAGCCGCATTTGCCGGGGAAGTGGACAGTCTGTTCGTTGATGCCAGAGGGTCTTTCCGCGCTGCAATTGGCGGCTCCTCTTTCAAGACTGTACTTGCTCCGGAATATCTCAATATCCACATTTTCGGCACTATCAACGAGCAGTTCAGCTACAGGGTAAGGCAGAGGCTGAATGTCCCTATCGATTCTTCCAATCCGTTCAGGGCAACGGATTGGATGTGCCTGAATTGGAAGCCGAAGGACAATATTAAACTGTATGCGGGCAAGACGGCCATTATGATCGGCGGCTACGAATATGACTCCGCGCCCGCGGATGTATATTTCTACAGCCTTTTCTGCAATGGCTTCAGCCAATATTTCGCTTTCAGCGCGGGAGCGGAATATACTTTTGCTCCGGGACAGACCCTTGCGGTGCAGATATGCAATTCGCCCCTGACCACAAGCTATGACGAGAACTATGCCTACAATCTTGGGTGGATAGGTCACTTTGCCCCGTGGTGGGAGACAATATGGACTTACAATCTGGTGGATGATCCGCGCGGCTCTAAGATTCAGTACATTGCCTTGGGCAATCACTGCGTATGGGGGCCGCTGGCTTTTGACCTGGATTTTTTCAATAGGGCATCGTCCAGGCAGAGGCAGTATCTGCTTTCCGATTTCAGCCTTATTTCCAAGATGATTTACCGTATCGGCAATTGGAATCTGTGCGCCAAGTTGGGCTATGAACACAATGATTACAGCAATGTGGATGAGGACGGATTTGCCTATGACACTATTGTCGCTCCGGGTACAAATTATTGGTACGGAGGCTGGGGGGTCGAGTATTTCCCTTTGGGCAATGAGCGCATCAGGCTGCACCTTGCCGGTTTTACAGACAATTTAACCCGCGGTCATACGATAACCACGGGTGTGAAATGGCGTTTCGATATCATCAAACGCTAGTTTTTGTCACGCAGTTTCGGGCGTTTGTTGTGTTGTCTTGACCATTCTCCATAGATTTCGCTCACATTTCCGGCTGTAATGAAAGCTTTGATTTCCTTCTTTTTGATGTATTGCATCAGGTCGGAGAATTCTGTCTGGGTCAGAAGGGTCTGAATTTCCCTTGACGGCTTGTTGGTGTATCCTCCCACAACTTCATACAGGGAGCAGCCGCGGTGCAACTCATTGATGATGAATTCCCGAAGATGTTCGAAATCATCAGTTATGATGCAGACTCTCTTGCGGTTGTTGATTGAGGCTGTGAAGTAGTTGACTACCACACCGTTAATCCAGGTTCCTATGAGTCCGATTATCACCAGTCTGAAAGGATTGATGGCAAAGGCTGTGCAGCAGATGACGGCTCCCGCGACGGTAACGGACATTCCAATGTCGAAGTGCAGGTATTTGTTGATGATTTTTGCGAGAATGTCAAGGCCTCCGGTTGAGGCATTGATATTGAAAAGTATGGCTTGGGAGGCACTCAGCACCAGAACAAAGCAGCAGAGGTCGAGCCAAGGGTCGGCCATTATCGAGCAATAGCCGGTGGCTGCGTTGGTCGTTGCCAGCTTTTCCCAAGGGCAGACTTTTTCCCAGAAGGAAATCATAGGTCCCAGTATAAGTGCGGTATAGACCGTTTTCGCTCCGAATTCCTTGTTTATCAGGAAGTAGGCTAATACCAGCAGCAGGGCATTTATGACAAAGATGACTACAGAGAGCGAGAGGGTGATGCCCATTTTTTCGAAGATTCCGACTAAGACAATGGATAGACCCGTTATGCTTCCGACTACCAGATTGCTTGGCAGGAGGAAATAATACACGGCCGCTGCGGAGCACAGCATCGCAAATGTCATTATGACAAAATCCTTGATTAGTGATTTGGCTTTCGGATTCATTTGGTTGATGTTAGTTACACGCAAATTTAGTGTTTTTTTTCATTATCCTACGCCCCACTCCTGTGCAACATCAGGAAAACCACCACCAGCCTTGCATCACCTGCAGGCCTTCTCCTGTAAAATCGGCCGCCGGGAGCCGCGAAAAGCACAATTCGGATTGATATATTGCAGTTTATTTGTATATTTGGAACCTGAACTATCCGAGTATTACCAATATCTACAAATATGAAAGCAACAGAACTGATTAAAGCTCTCCAGGAAGAGGTGAACGCAAAAGGCGACAAGGAAATCGTAATCGCTGCGAACAGGCACAGCTATCGCAACGTAAAGCTTGTAACAAAGGAGGATACAACCACGCTCGCCCTATTTGACAAAGTTCAGGACTAATTCAATCCATACTATGTTATTTACCTCAAAAAGAATCAACCTGATGCTGATGATTGCAGTGTCAGGTTTTTTGTGCTTCTCTTGCGTAAAGCCTGAAGCTCCGGCACAAAAGCCGGATGACACTGAAAACCCTGACGACCCGGAAAAACCGGGTGATGAATCCCAGTGGGGCACGGTGTCCATTGCTGATGTACTCTCCGGCACTCTCGGAGAGGAGTACGAACTCACCGCCCAGGTTGTGGGAGCCAACACCCACGGAGTAATCCTGGGCCAGGACACACAGGACTATATCTACGCCTTCAAAGGCGAAGCCCACGGCCTTGAAATCGGAGACATCGTGACAGTCAAAGGCGTAACAGGCACCCGCAACGGCCTGGTTCAGTTCAGCAGCGGCTGCTCCATCGACAAGATTAAGGACGGGAAATACACTTTCCCTGAAGCCAAGAGCATCTCAGTCGAAGAAATCACTTCCTATATGGCTTCGCCTTCGATTCAGTATGTGCAGTACGAAGGCACAGTGCTGCTAAGCGGCAACTACACGAACTTCGAAATCGAAGGCACGGACATAGTCGGCAGCCTCGACTATATGAGTGAGGAGTTCAGACAGCAGTACAGCGGCCACAGACTCAACATAAAAGGATGGCTCTTCGGCAGTTACAAAACTTATCTCTACACCGTTCCGGTGGAGGTGGAGGACCTTGGCATCAAGGAGCAGGAAGTTCCGGAAGGAGCCATCTATTGGAATGATTTTGACAAGGAGCTGTCTTCCCAGACCTTCGGTGACGGAGGCCAGTGGCCATATATGGACCAGTTCGACGGCTGGCGTAACGAAGCCGGAACAGGTATTGCCGATGTAAGCTACAGTTTCCAGTCTATGTCCATCCGCACCAACCAGTCCTCCAAGGGCTCGCTTTCGCTCTATGAGGGCTCAGGAAAGAACAATGTCTTCTTCAGCACGGCTCCTAACTGCTTTGTCATAGAGAAGATAGCTGTCCCGGGCGAAAATCTGCGCCTGAGCTTCGGTGCGCAGCGTTATGCCCAGGGAGCAAGCAACACCTTCATCCGTTCGGACTTCAAGGTCAGCCTTTCTGAAGATGGCGAGATTTGGTCTCCATCCGTCCAATACAATTTCGGCGGAGTGGAAGATGTTCCGGGCCAGTGGCGTCTCGCTACTGCCGACTTTACCCTTCCGGCCGGCACCAAGACCCTGTACATTCGCTTCGAAGCAAAAATCAGCAGTGTAAACCGTCTGGACGATGTGCTTCTCGTGGAAGGCGAAGGCGGACAGACGATTGAATTCGGTGCAGCCGAGAAAGTGCAGGAAGCCACAATAGCAGAGGTACTTGCAGGTGAGCTGGACAATCAGTACAAAATTTCCGGTCAGGTAATCGGAATCCATACCAAGGGCTTCCTCGTAAAGGATGCTACCGGCACAATACTCGTCTTCAAGAAGAATCACGGCATCAATACCGGAGAGTTTGTAACTGTCGAGGGCGCTCTTTCCGAATACGGAGGAATGAAGCAGTTCGGTGAATCATCCATAGTAACCAAGACCGCAGACGGCACCTGGACCCAGCCTGAGCCGGAAGAGGTTGGTGCTTCATATTTCGACGCTTACGGGGCTGCACCTGAAATCCGTTATGTCTGCTATGAAGGCACGCTCAGCTCCGAGCGTGACCAGAACTACCAGTGGCATTACAATGTCGCTGTGGAAGGAACGGAGGTAATGGGAAGCGTTTCATATCCTACCGGTGACCTCGGAATCGACAAGTATGTAGGCGCAAAAGTAAGGGTAACAGGCTATGTGATAGGCATTACCGGCAGCGATACCAAATATGTGAATACCCTTGCAACCGGACTGGAGTTCGTGGAGAAACTTGACATACCTTCAGAGAGCGATTGTCTGAGCGTGAAGGAACTCAATAAGATTGTTTCCGAGCTGCCTTCAGGTGCTGCCCTCAAGGATTATGTAGGAGTTGTGGGCTATGTAGCCGCAAACAACGAGAGCGGGGCCTTGTATCAGGTTATCTCCCTTGTTGACAATACCGGAGAGCCGGGAAGCGGCATTATTGTGAAGGATGACGACTTTACCGAGGAAACTCTTCCTGTGGGCACCAAGGTAATCATCAGCTTCCAGCTTGCGACCTATGACCTGAACAAGGGTCTTCCGCAGATACGCAAGGCTATGATTTATCCTACAGACCAGAAGGCTGAAATCGTAGTTCCGACTATTGATGATACCCAGTGCGGCGATTATCTCGGACAGTATGTCCGCGTTAAGAATCTTACCGCTCCGGAGAGCGCTACGACTTGGGTTGTGAACAATAAGTCAACTACCACAAAGTTCACAGGAGAGCACGACAATACAGTTGCATCCTATGTGACCAAATATGCCTGCTACAAGGACGAGGAAATTGCCCACGTTACCGCGGACCTTCTCGGAGTTATGGAGGTTTACAATGACCTCTACGAACTCATCCCTACCTCAATGGAGGATGTAGCCGGCTTCAAAAAGCAGTAGGCGTTCAGCAATCAATTCAATCTATTTGCAGTCAAAAAAAGAGGGTGAACCTTTTTGGTCACCCTCTCCTTTTTTCATTTCCTATTTCCTGATGCTTCGGACTGCGTAGCCGAGGGCGCATCCGCCTTCAGGCTGAAGCAGGAAGGAGGTATCGGAAGCGTTTATATTGAAACGGCCCAGACCTCCATCATAGGTGGTAGAACTGAGGTAGAATACGTGGGAGAAGTTCCCGTCAGGGGCAAGTGTGCCGTCACCGTTGCCGTATCCCACTCCGTTAGCGGAGAATCCGCTGATGTTATAGCCTCCGGTAGGGTAATTCCACCAGACTACCCAGGTATCGAAGCCGGTAGCCTTGAGCTTTGAACCTGCATCAATGCTTGTCTCACTTGAAATGTAGCTCACAAGCCTGCTCCACTGCTCATTGCTCGGAATGGTGAAACCATCCGGTGAAATATTGTCATAGAACGCACCGTCCTTGTATCCGCAGGCTGTTGCATTATAGAGCTTTGCTATCTCTGGCAAGCAGGAATTGCGGTATGCCGGCTGAGTCATCCACTGCTCAGAATCGGAAATATCCACAAGAAGCTCCTGTCCGTCCCTGGTCTTGCTCACGAGCAGGTCTGACTTCATCCAATACTGGGACGCAAGTTTCAGCACGCCATAGACATTGCCGTCAGCATCTTCGCAGGTGTAAGGCTTGATTTCGGCAATATCGTACCCTTCTGTGCCGGCCACCTCTTTCAGGGTGCCTTCAACGCTAACGGTAAGGTATGCGGGAACTGCGCTTTCGCCCTGAGTATAGGAACTGAGCAGGTTGCTTGTGGCATCGAAGCAGACCTTTCCGCAATGCACGGAGCCCTCACGGATGCTGAATTCGTCTGTAGGCATAGTATCTTCCATCTTCTGGTCGAGTACGGCCGCAACAAAACCACGGCTGATATCTGCAGTGCTTCCCGTCATAGGATATACCACAATCGCCTGATTGTTGATTCCTTCTCCGCAAAGATATTCGCGGCAGACTTCGGCAACCTGCTTGTCCCCATACATAACCTTGAGAACCCAGGAGTCCTTGAAATCATCCAAGGTCGGAACTGCGAATACCTTAGGCAGGTCTTCCGGGGCAGGGGCTGCTGCCTGCTCAATCCTTACGCGCTTTGTGACATCTTCGAGCTTGACCGTAAGCACAGTGCTTCTCTCTATCTGGTTCTTGTTCTCGTCAACCACAACGTGTATGGTCTTCCCTTCAGCGGTGAGGTGGCACCAGCTGTCATCTCCTTCAATGACACCGAAAGTCCATCCTTCCTTGTTGGCGGTCACTTTGATATCGTCCGAGCCGCCTTCGTAACTGTAGCTAAGAGACCTCTCCGACAGGTCGAGCAAAGCCTCGTCCTCATCGTCAGAATCTACATCTGCCTCTTTCTGGCAGGAAAGTGCAAGTGCGAGCGCTGCAACGCACATTGCGAAAAATCGTGTTTTCTTCATATGGTCAGTCTATATGTTATTTTTCACCTCTTGCTTTCTGTCGTGATACTATCATAGAGCATAGGGCGCGGTACAGCGCCTGGTCATCCGGATCGCTTGAGCAATGGAGCGCGTGAACCATAGTATCGCTCTGATAGTAGGCAATATGGTTGCTTTTAGCCACTTCGTAGCTGCTGAACGCCTTGATATAGTCCCACAGCCTGTCACCGCGGTAGTCTGCTACGCTCTGCTTCAAGCCTCTTTCGTCGAATTCCATTTCCAAAGACATTCCGTGGCTCTTTGCATAGCCCATAACCTTATCGAAATAGCTCTGGTAGTCCGGTTTCTGCTGGGAGAAGAAATAGTTCGGCTGCAGGAAGGCCTCGTCGAAGCCCATTTCCTTCCATTCTCCCATTCCATCTGCACCCCAATAAGGAATCCAATAGAATTTGAGACCTTTTTTCTTGATCTCGGAAGCGAGTTCAGGAAGATATTGCCTGTTGTTGGTAAGCTGCTCTGCAACATAATAAATGCCGTCGAAGCTCAAATACTTGAGATTCAGTGAGTTGAACTTCTCGCGAGCATAGTCCACCCACCACAGCGAAGCGTCAATCCTGTCCTGGGCAACGGAGAAATCCAAAGACTTTCCGTTCAGTTCTCCCCAGTTCTTCTGCTTGTAGAAGGCAGCCGGGACGAATACAACCAAACGCCTCTTGTATTTTGGAGAACCGATGCGGGCAGCCGTTTGGGAGATAACGGTATTGAGACGGGCAATTGGACCGTCTTGGGCAAAATATTTGTCCAGCATCGCAAGCCATTCTTCCTTGCGTGCTGCAATCCCGTCCGTGTTTTCTCCATTATCGTAGCCGCTCTCGAAATAGCGTCCGTTTCCGGCATTGAATTCGAGAAACAGGAAACTGTCGAACAGCCAATGCTCAATGCCCTCGGCATCGATATATGACACGTTGGACTGCAGTGCATCATTATCCCATTGGTTTGGCCTGTGGCTTCCGCCGTAGTAGAGCAGGGCCATATCGTTAACCGGGCCCTCCCGCATAGAGCCTCCCTGATTCTGCTCCAATACCGGAATAAGCAAAACGCCCGATTTGTCCTCTATAACACCGAGTTCTTCGTTTTCGCTGTGCACCCGCATAGGAAGCACATATTTCTTCTCTCCGGCAGTAAGGTACCTGGCGAGTATCGCGCCGTCAAATGTTACCGTACAGTTGAAGGAGACAGTTGATGCCTTGAAGTTCCGGGATGTCCTGGAGAGGGTGTAGCAGGTCTCCGGGAGCAGTTCGAAGGAAGTGCCGTGAGCTGCATTGTACTCTTCCAAAAGCTGAGTGTCAACACTCAACCCGACTTTGCCGGAAGTGACTCCGAGTCCTGATTTGTAAACAGTTACGGTGAAATCCGCAAAGTCCCTGCTATCCACAAAAATGTTCTGTACGCCTGACTGCACTACATAAACCTGATCCGGACTCATACCGTCCAGTCTGGTATCTTCGCAGGAGCAGAGCATTCCCAGCGCTGCAAGCAGCAGGCAAATATTTCCTGATATCATTTTCATATTATTTACCATCCTTGATTCTGTGTGAAATTCTTCATCTCGTTCAGCTGTTTCTGAGCGATAGGGAAGAGATAATGCTTGGTTTCGAAGACTATAGGCTGACAGATTTTCGAGGTTCGCTTCCACGAGTTTTCGTAGTCGGTAGCCGTAAGGTCAAGCCCGTAGCGCGGACCGTTGACTTCCTCAGGGGCTATCATCCAGGTCCTGAGGTCATAGTAGCGCAGCCCCTCGAATGCGAGTTCGATGAATCGCTCCTGGCGTATTATTTTGCGAAGCTCCTCCCTCGAAGTGAGCACCTGGGGATAGACGGCCTCGATTTTCTGCGTGATGCCGGCCCTTTCGCGTATCATATTCAGATACTTGAGAGCTTCGGCGGCATCCCTGTCTTCCTTTTCGTTGCAGGCTTCGGCGTAGTTGAGATATACTTCGGCAAGGCGCATATAGCTCCAGGTAAAGGTGCCCCAGACGTTCTTGCGCGTATCCACGTTAGGGTCTGTGAGCTTGGTGAAGACAAAGCCTGTCTTGACATAGTCTCCGCTCTCGTGGGCGAAAGTGGAAGTGCCTCCGGTGTAGAAAGTGACAGGGGAGTACTCAGGCTTTGTGCCGTCCGGATGTATCCAGTACATTCCGTTGAAGAAAATGGAGGCGTAGAAGCGTCCGTCCCTGCCTTTCATACTGTTGTGGACCTTAATCGCTCTGTCGGTATGGGTAGGATGATACCACCCTTCGGTAAAGCCGTCCTCTTCGTAGCCCGAGGCTGCGTCAACTATAGGCTCCCCGTTGCTCTTGTAGCCTGTGATAGGGTAGCGGCCGGTTGCAGCCATAGGATAAGCGTCCACAAGTTTCAAGGTAGGAGTGAATCCGCCGAGGCCGACGCCGAAGACTCTCGGAGGTACTACCCTGGAGTTCCATACCGAAGCATCCGGGTAGTAGCGCGCGAAAATCAACTCCTCGTTCCAGCATTCGGTAAAGGTCTCCCTGTAGGAGAGCATACCTTTCACAACAGGGTCGCTGACTTCCTCTTTCGTCTTGTGAAGGGAGTAAATATCGAGGTCAATGACTGCCTTCGCAGCCTTTGCGGCCTTGTCCCATTTAGATGCGTCATAGCTCTGAGGGAAGATATGGTCCCCGTAGAGATTGACCAAGTCCTTGCCGTATCCTATATCTCCTCCTCCGTTGAACAGAGGCCGTGCGGCAAAGAGCAGAACGCGGGAGCGCATTCCCAAAGCCGTTCCCTTGGTAATGCGTCCCTGCCAGGTGGTAGGGTCGGAAACCTTGAGAGGAAGGTCCTCTGCGGCCTTGGCCATTTCGGACTCTATGAAGTCCACGCACTGGTCAACGGTATGACGGTCAATTTCCTCGCTCCTGATTTTCATATCCGGTGTCTCGTCGAACCAGAGGTAAACGGGCCCGTACTGCTTGAACAGATTGAAGTAGAAGTAAGCGCGAAGGAAGCGCGCCTCCGCCTTCATCGTAGCTCTTTCCTCCTTGGTCAACTCACCGCATTCATCTATATGGTTCATAAAGACCGTCGCCTGGTTGATGGCTATATAGATATTGCTCCACGGATTGAACTTCGGAGTCCATTCTCCGCGCACTCCAACTGTGGATTCGTTGTAGGAACCGCTGTTGACCAGCTCATAATCCATTTTCTCCCAGGAGAAATAGGCATCGTCGGCACAGCCTATGAAGGTCTGGTCGTAGGCGAAAATGTCATCCGGGAGGTAGCCGTAAAGGCCGGCAAGATACCTTTCCGTGGTCGGGCGCTTGCTGAACACCTCTTCTATTGTCATCTGGTCATTGAAGTTGTGTTCCAGGAAGTTGCATCCTGTAAGCACAAGCGCTGCCACTGCTGTTGATAATATAGTACTGCGTTTCATTGCTGCTAGAAATTGAAGTTTGCACCGAAGTTTATTGAGCGCATATTAGGGTAGGATGCACCCTGCGAACTGCTGATTTCAGGGTCCCAAAGCTTGAAGCTGGAGAAGGTGAGCAGGTTGTTTCCGCTGACATAGAAACGTATGCCCGATGAAGCAATCTTCTTGCATACATTTTTAGGAAGGGAATAACCTATCTCAGCGCTCTTGAGGCGCATAAAGCTGAGGTCCTTCTGATTGTGGGTAGAAGGGGCCAGATTGTTCTGGCTTCCGTTGATGGACAGCCTCGGATACTTCGCATCCGTTCTCTCCGGAGTCCAATAGTTGAGGGCAACATCCCTGTAAACATTCGAATAGAGCTGGTTGGTGTCGGACATATCAAGAGTTTCTCCCCTTATGAAGCCAGTGACATTGCCAACTCCCTGGAAAAAGAAGGAGAAATCGAAGCCCTTCCAGTTGATGTTGAGACCGAATCCGTAGTTGATTTCAGGAATGTTGGTGCGTCCTATGGCGACATAGTCGTCGGTGTTGACCAATCCGTCTCCGTTGATATCCTTGTACTTGAGGTCGCCGACGCGCGGATTGTCCAGCTGCTTCGGGCTGTTGGCAATTTCGTCCTCAGTTCTGAAGTAGCCGAGAGCTATGTAGCCGAACTGCTGGTTCCACGGTTTGCCGATAACATCCATATAGGCATAGTTGGGATGAGGCTGGTCATCGTAGAGTTTCTTGTTGCGGTTGAAGGTGAAATTGCCGCGGGCGGACAGGCTCAGCTCTGAACTGATTCTTTTGTTGTAAACAAGGGATGCATCCACACCCTTGTTCTCCATCTCACCGAGGTTCAGGTAAGGGTTGACATTGATTCCGACTATGGAAGGGACGGATGCCCTTTCGATAAAGATGCCGCTGCGGAGCTCGTGGAAGAAATCGACATCGAGCTTGAGGGCGTAAAAGAGTTCTATTTCTATACCCGCATTGAATTTCTTTGCAAGTTCCCAGGATACGTCAGGCGAGCCCGGATAGCCGGTGGCAAGACCTGCGAGTTCGTTGCCTCCCTTGTCTCCGAAGATATAACCGCGTGCATACATCATCTCGGAGTTGAAGGCGAAACGCCTGTTGCCTCCGATCTGGTCGTTTCCGATAAGACCATAGGATGTCTTGAATTTGAGCTGGCTCACATAGTCGCGCAATTCCTTCCAGAAAGGCTCGTTGCTTATCATATAGCCGAGTGCGACTGATGGGAAGAAACCGAAGCGCTTCTGCGGCGCGAAGTTCTCTGAGCCGTTGTAGCCGAAGTTGCCTTCGATGAAATAACGGTCTGCGTAAGAGTATGTTGCACGCCCTGCAATGCCGAGGTTGCGGTAAGGCAGACTGGCAATGTAGTCTGCCGGGAAGTTGTCAGCCTTGTCCTTCATATTGAAGAGGAACAGAGCGCCCACCCTGTGCTTGTCCGCAAAGACCTGGTCGTAGGTGATGGATGATTCCAGATAGAAAGTGCGAGTTCCGGCATTGGCCCGGTACAGGCTCAAATAGTCGCTTCCGTCATTGTTCTTGACATATTTGAGGCTGCCGTCCTCGTTTCTGCCTACCGCGTAGTAGGTGGAAGGATTCTTGGAACGGTTGAGATGGGCATAATTGAAGGCATCCCAGCTGAACTTGATATTGCCCTTGAGACCTTCCAGAATAGGGGAGAAGTCCTGAGTCAGTCCCACCAGAGACTGGGCGTTGTTGGTGAATATCTCGTTGTATCCGTTGAGGTTCAGCAGGTTGTACGGGTTTTCGCCGATGGTAGGGCGGGCTATGGTACCGTCGCTGTACCTTGTAGGAATGGCGATAGGAATCATCTTGAGGGCATATATCCACAGGCTTCCGTTGTTGTTCGGCTGCCTCTTGATGTCGTACTGGTTGGAGAGGTTGACATTGAGGGTGGTATGCTCAAACAGTTTGATGTCCACGTTGGAGCGGAAGTTGAAGCGGGACCAGTTGTTGGACGGATTGTAGCCCAGACCGGTGTCAGGCTTGAAAATGCCGTTCTCCCTGTAGAATGAGCCTGCTACATAGTACTTCACCCTTTCGTTTCCTCCGGTGACATTGATATTTGCCCTGTAGCTGTCAGCCATATTCTTGTATATGGTATCCATCCAGTTTACGTTCGGATACATATCCGGGTCGCTGCCGTCCATGTATTTGCGCATTGCTTCTTCGGAATAGAAGAGACGTCCGTCGTTGGCATCCGCATAGACATAGTTGTACATATCCATAAATTCCTGAGCGTCAGCCATCTCCGGCATTACGGTAGGAGAGGAGAGAGTAGTTTCCACCCTTCCGCTGATGACCGGCTTGCCGCTTTCCTTACCCCTTCGGGTGGAAATGAGCACTACTCCGTTTGCGCCGCGCACTCCGTAAAGGGCGGTTGCGGTTGCGTCCTTGAGTATGGAGAAGGTCTCAACATCGTCAGGGTCCACCAGGTTGAGGTCACGCTCTATGCCGTCCACAAGCACGAGCGGCCTGTTGTTGGCTCCGAAGGTGCTTACGCCCCTGATCCAGAAGTCCGAGCCCTCGCCCGGCTCTCCGCTTCGCTGGACGGATACTATTCCGGCCATCTGGCCGGCAAGAACATTTGACAGCTTATTGGTGGAGTGGCTTATTTTGCCTACATCTATGGTAGATATGGCGCCGATTACGCTCTCTTTGCGCTGTTTGCCGTAGGCTACGAGCACGGCCTCTTCAAGCTCGTTGCGCTTCGGGATGAGGCTGATACGGATATTGTTCTGTCCAGCGGCCGTGAAGCTGGCATCCTCATAGCCGAGGAAGGATACGGTCAGCACTTCGCCTTCCAGGACCGCTATTGAGAAGTTGCCTTCCAAATCGGTCAGCACTCCTTTGGTACTTCCCTTGATGTGAACGGTCGCACCCGGAATTCCGAGCCCGGTCTCATCGACTACAGTTCCGGAGAGCTCGCGCATATCCGGAGCTGCGTTTTTCTTCTGAGGCTTTGGGGCTTCTTTCTTGATGATAATGCTTTTGCCACTGACACGGAAAGACAAATCCTGTCCTTCGAAGCTCTGTTGCAGGGCCTGCTGTAGGCTGCTTGCATTCAAACTGACCGTTCGTGTAGTGTCAATGTCCCCGGAAGCATAGATAAACTGGCATCCTGTGTTTTCGGTAATCAGGGCCATTGCTTCCTTTACATTAAGTTTATCCTTCCGCAGATGCAGGGTCTGGCCATAAGCGAGTATGGCTGCAAGAACGGCTGCAATGCTCAGGAGCAGTTTTTTTGAACTCATTGTATCGGTTATTTGATTGTATATTGGTTATTGGAAATTCTGGTGAATCCGATTTTGCCGGTAGCGGATAGGGCCTCAAGTATATCGGCGGCTCCGTTGTTCGCCTTGTCGAAGGTGCCCGTAAACCTTATCTCTTCCGCTTCCTGTCTTTCTATTGTGATGGAGACGGCATAGCACCGCTCGAGTCTGCGTGCAATCATCTTCAGGCTTTCGTCTTCAAACCGTATGCTTCCGGACAGCCAGCCCAATACATTTTCAAGATTGCCTCCCGTTACCAGAGCATTGCCGCTGTCTTTGTCCAATTCGGCAATTTCGCCGGGGAGCATAGGGGTCCATTGTCCGTCACCCTCAGTGCTGAATTCCACTTTTCCCTGAACCAGGGCAATCTGGGCATCGGCATCGGAACTGTAGTTTCTCAGATTGAAGGCTGTGCCCAGGTCTGTGACTATTAGCCTGTCGGTATTTACCCTGAAAGGCAGTTCTTCGTTGTGTATTACATCGAAGTAAGCCTCTCCGTCCAGTCTTACATCCCTATGTGTGCTTCCGAAGTCTGAAAGGTAGCTCAGGCGGGAGCCTGAATTGAGAATAACGGATGTGCCGTCCGGCAGGGTGAATGAAGATGTTGAGCCTTCAGGTACCTGAATGGATGTCTCGCTGGGAATCGCTGGTGTAGATGGAGTCAGTGCGAACCTGAGACAGAACAGCAGGGCCAGACAGGCTGCTGCGCAGGCTCCCCAGACAAGGCGGCGTGTCCTGTGCGATTTCCGTGCAGCAGGTTTGATGTCGGAGACGAGCCTGCGGCTGGAGAAACGCCTGTAGCCCATTTCCGGCTGGAAGGTCTCTTTCTCGGCAGACGTCATGGAGGAGAGCCATATTTCCTTCTTTTTGTCAAAGTATTCGGCATTGGACTTGCTCGCGGCAACCCATTGCATCAGTTCCTGTTTCTCAGCCGCAGAGATTTCTCCGACCAGGAAAGAAGATATCAAATCATCCGTTTTATTAAGCCATGGCATTGGTTTACAGTTTTGCTAGCACTAAATAGACACATTAATTTACCCGTCGGGTAGTCTTTTTTGTAGAATTTTCATCCTACCTTTGCAAAATAATCACTAACGCTATGTTTAGACACTCATTGATAACCATCGCCACCATGTTGGCGCTTGCCGTTTCCTGTAAGCCGGAACGCCCTCAGCTCACCGTTTCCTGCGGTGCTGACAACGATTTTGTCAATCTCCTCAAAGCGGAAAAGGTCCCGCTGAAACTTTGCCATGGAGTGCAGGATGCGCTTGAGAGCGCGCCTCAGGGGTCCGGAGTGATGCTTTTAGCTGATGTGGATACCCTTTCCGGCAATGTCCTGAGCAGTGAGAACCTGGAACTTGTCAAGGAAAAGCAGCTGAGGGTTTTCGTGGAGTGCCCTATAGTCTATGGCAGCCACACCCGGATCGGCAGTCACACCTTGAATCTCGAAAGAATAGTGGTGCTGGATTCGCTTCGTGCGGAGCTGCCTTCGCTCAGCCTGCTGAGTTTCAACAAGGCGGTGCTCCGCGACATCAGCATAGAGCCCGACTCCACCCTGCTGGTGGCAGCTAAGGTCGCCGGCTTCAACGATGCCGTCTACGGTCTGGACAACACCCCGACCGAGCCCGTCCTCTTCTTCTCGAAAGACGGAGTGCTCGTTTCCACCACCTGTCTCAGTCAGTGCGCGCGCGAGCGCCTGATGCCCGAAAAGAGGATGAAGGCGCTGCTGGAGCACATCTGCGAGTACCTGTGCGTCCGCACAGTGGAACTCAAATCCTTCAGGATGCTTGTGCATCCAAGCTTTGCCGAAGGCGAGAGGCTGAGCCGCAAAGACCGCAAAGAGGCTGTGCGAAGGGGAGTTGAGTGGTACTCGAAGGGTAAGTTCCTCGTGGACGCGAGCTGGAAGGATGAGTATGTAGGGCGCTATATGGGCGACGGCACCATGCCTATCGGCCCTCAGGTGCGCAACGACGCTGCCGTAGGCGACGGTTCGCTGGGCGTGCTGGAGGGGCATATGAGCGCCATCTACCACGACGGTTCGCAGATGTACCGCTACTGGATGCGGGCCGATGTGCAGGGCGAGTCCGCCTATGCCTTCGCCAGCGCAGCTTCGCTTCTGGGCGAGCCGGCCTATGCCGAAGTGGCCTCCAATCTTCTGGACTACACCTTCCGCGAGTACCGTGACGGCGTGCGCTCCAATCCTTTCTCTCCGAGCTATGGTCTTGTGGGATGGGCATATACGCATAAAGGAACCTACTACGGAGACGACAATGCGCGCCTGCTTCTCGGAGCCCTTGGCGCATCGGCCCTGCTGGGGTCCGACCGCTGGGACACTCAGATTATCGAGTGCATAGTCGCAAATTTCCGCACCTCCGGGGTGAACGGCTTCCGCAGCGGAATGCTGCTCGACGACGACATCCAGGCCAATGGCTGGCAGCACTACTACGACGCTACCACCATCAATCTCCATCCTCATTTCGAGAGCTGGCTATGGGCCTGCTACCTCTGGCTCTATCAACAGTGCGGCTACGAGGAACTTCTTACCCGTGTCGAGAGGGGAGTGCAGCTGATGATGGAAGGCTATCCGGACGAGTGGTCATGGACCAACGGCATCCAGCAGGAGAGGGCGAGGATGATACTTCCTCTGTCCTGGCTCTATCGCGTCAGTCCTACCGAGCAGCACAGGCAGTGGCTCTCTTTTATGGCTGATGAACTGCTGCGTAATCAGGTGGAGTGCGGAGCAATACGCGAGGAGCTCGGCAATCCGGCCAAGGGAGGCTTCGGCAGGACTCCAAGCAATGCTCTTTATGGAGTGACTGAAGCACCTCTGATTTTCGACAACGGAGAC
>SAMEA3663208__coassemble_189_pt1 | contig 27681 bp, 29 predicted proteins | sample SAMEA3663208__metabat2_low_PE_018 | metagenome-assembled genome bin SAMEA3663208 (sample SAMEA3663208) | pig gut metagenome | biome: pig gut; feature: pig-associated habitat; material: faeces | place: China | collected 2013
CACGCTGCCGTCAGGCATTATCCGTACAATGGGATTGTCGTCATTGAGCAGCTTTGCGCCCTCTATGCAGCGCAGCCACATACTGCTCTGGGTGCTCTTACCCGTTCCGCTCTTCGCAAGGAAAAGGTAGCCCCTGCCCTCGTGGGCAATAACCGACGCGTGCATCTCAAGCGTGCCGAGAGTTGCGGTGCGGAAGGCATACATCAGCATCAGCGAATTATTTATAGCAAATAATGCATCCTTTCCGTTGCAGACTTCCAGCTGTCCGCAGGTAAAGTCCCCGCTCATCAGAAGCCTTGCCGCAAGCGGATGGGCCGAAGTAACCGAAGTCTCGCAATACCACTGCTCGCCGCAGCGGAAAAGTTTGATTTTGGTTTCACCAGGCTCGGTCGGCTGGTCAAGAACCAGCTGCGGCTCGATTGCAGGTAGCCTGTCCACCACCGAAAGGGTAAAGACGGGCTCTGCTTCTGGCTGAGTCACAGCAAAGGGAGCATATTGGGAAAGGTCCGGCACGGCACTGCCCGTAGTCCCTGTTTCGAGACAGAACAGATGGCCTGCGACGCAATAGTAATTTCTCATGGGCACAAAGATAGTGGAATTCGGACGAATTTCATTATCTTTGGCGCATGGAAGAAATCAAACTGGAATACAACACCTCCCGTGACGCTCTCGGGATGTACGAATACGGAAGAAACGTACAGGAAATGGTCCGTGAACTCAAGGACATCCCCGACAGGGAGAAAAGAACCAATCAGGCCAAGGCCATTGTCAAAGTTATGGAGCTCCTCAACCCGCAGGTACGCAGCCACGAGGACTATGAGCACAAACTTTGGGACCACCTCTATATGATAGCAGACTTCGATTTGGATGTGGATTCGCCATATCCCTGCCCGGCAAAGGAAGAATTCGAAACCAAGCCGGTACCGCTTCCGATGAAGGGCACAAAAATCAAGGCAACCCACTACGGGCGCAACATAGAAAGAATACTCGACCTGATTGCAGGCGAGCCGGAAGGGGAAGTCAAGAACTCTCTCATCAAGGCTCTGGCTATATATATGCGCCAGCAGTATCTTATCTGGAACAAGGACAGCGTAAGCGATGAGACCATTTTCTCCGACATCCACAAGCTTTCGGAGGGGAAAATCACGGTGCCTGAGGGCCTTACCCTCGCCAAAGTATCCGAGAATCAGGACTTCAGCCGTCCGGGCCTGGGTATTCAGACAGGCAAAAACAACAAAGGAAACCGCAAAGGAGGCCACCGCAACAGACGCAGGCAATGAAAAAACGCTTATCGGACGACACCAGGGCTGCCCTTGTTAAAGTGGCGGGGATTGCACTTGCAATCTTCGCCGTGTTCACTTTCATAGCCATTCTGTCCTACCTGATTCACTGGCGTGCCGATATGAGCGGAGAGGAACTCCGCAACGCAGCCGGTGCGCTCGGTTACAGATTCGGACGCTTTCTGGTGCGGGATTGCTTCGGCCTGGGCAGTTTCGCGCTGCTGATAATACTGGGGGCAGCGTCAGAGAAACTGCTGCGGGACAAACTCCACAGTTCTCTCGTATCGACTGCCATCAAGACTCTTACCGGGGCTTTTCTTGCCTCACTTGTCTTTGCCTTTGCCGGCAACCTGCTCGGACTCGCAAATGCATTCGGCGGAGGTCTTGGAGGGCATTGCGGAGCACTTGTAACATCCTGGTCCATCCAGTTGTGCGGCCCTGCCGTGACCGGCTTGCTGCTCGGATTGCTTGCGGTATGCTTCGCCATGCTCTGCAGCAGCAGATTCGTGCATTGGCTGGGGTCTCTGGGCAAGGGTTCCGAAAAGAAACCGTACATAGACCCTCAGGCCGTGGATGTCATTACCGACGAGGTGCCTGAAGAGACAGAAGAAAGCGTTTCTGAAACCATGGTGGAGCCTGAGCCTCTGCCGGTTGCAGTTCCCGAGCCTGCCGTACAGCCTCAAGCTGCCGAGGCAAGCACCGACGAAGGGCCAGCACTTCAGGTCATTGAGGGAGAAGATCTTCAGACAGAAATCTCCAAGCCTCTTCCGAGGATAGACAACAGACTGGATCCTCCTTATGGACTTCCGAACTACAAAATGCCGTCCCTGGAACTCCTGGATACCTACGAAAAGGGCAAACACGCAATTTCAAAGGAGGAGCTGGACCGCAACAAGAACAAGATTATCACCACTCTGCGCAATTACAAAATCGAAATTACCGACATACGCGCGGTGGTCGGTCCGACCGTAACTCTCTACAAAATCACCCCGGCTCCGGGAGTCAAGATTTCCGCCATCAGGACACTTCAGGACGACATTGCAATGTCCTTGAACGCCAAGGGAGTGCGCGTGGTGACCCTTCAGGATTCCGTGGGAATCGAGGTTGCCAACGACAAAGCTTCGATTGTACCTCTGCGCGGACTGCTCAACGATGAGAGTTTCCGAAGCAGCAAGTTCGAACTTCCTGTGGCACTTGGTTATACCATTACCCAGCAGGTCAAGGTAGTGGACCTGACCTCGGCTCCGCACCTTCTGGTTGCGGGTGCTACCCAGCAGGGTAAGTCCGTCTGTCTCAACGTGATAATATCTTCTCTGCTATACGCCAAGCATCCTTCCGAGCTGAAGTTCGTCTTCATAGACCCTAAGATGGTGGAATTCACCGCCTACTCTTCTCTCGTCAAGCATTATCTCGCGGTTCTTCCGGATGCCGACGATGAGGAGTCCGAGAAGCAGAGAGCCATAGTCAAAACGGCAAAGGATGCCGAAAAGATACTGCGTTCGCTCTGTATCGAGATGGACGACCGCTACACCCTTCTTGCAAAAGCGGGTGTAAACAAGCTTACCCTCTATAATGACAAGTTCCGCGACCGCAAGCTCAATCCGGAAAAGGGCCATAAGTATCTGCCTTATCTGGTAGTGGTTGTGGATGAGTACGCCGACCTGACGATGAGCACGGGAGCTTCGCCTGAGGCCAAGGCTGCGAGCCGCAGCATCACCAACAGCATCATCCGTCTTGCCCAGAAGGGAAGGGCTGCCGGAATCCACGTGATTCTCGCGACCCAGCGTCCTTCCGTGGATGTGATTTCCGGTATTATCAAGAGCAACTTCCCTATGAGAATCGCGTTCAGGACCTCATCCAGAATCGATTCCCAGACCATTATAGATGCACCTGGTGCCGAAAAGCTGATTGGACGCGGAGATATGCTCTTCTCTGCCGGAATCGACAATGAGCGCATACAGTGCGGACTGATTTCCGGAGAGGAAGTAAACAGGCTGACCGATTTCATAGGCAGCGAAACCAAGTACGGACAAAGCTATAACATACCATATTACCTTCCTGTACCGCAGGATGAAAACGGCTCTTCAGAAGGAGGCGGAGTGGATATGAGTGACCTCGACGAGAGGTTTGAGGAGGCCGCAAGACTTGTGGTTACAACCCAGAAGGCATCAACTTCTTTTTTACAGACCAGACTGGCGATGGGATTCGCCAAAGCAGCCAGGATTATGAGCCAGCTCGAAGAAGCCGGAGTAATCGGGCCTGCTGAGGGAGCGAAGCCGAGACAGGTGCTTGTACCTGACCTCGATACCCTTGACCAGTTGCTCAGCACCTGCAAGAAATGAAACGTTTACTGACCACGACCCTGAGTGCACTGATTGCCTGCATCTGCGTTTCAGCGCAGGTGGGTGAAGAGTTTGCACCCCTGCTGCAGAAATTCCAAAGCCAAAGGACTCTGCTGAATTACGAATACATCATTTCCGGGCCTGCCGACATTACTGTTCAGGGCACGGCCGTCATCCAGAAGAATTGCTTCAGGATGGAGGGAGCCGGCCTGCTGATAATGTGCGACGGAGACAGTGTCTGGACTCTTGACCTGGAGGGCAAAGAGGCTTATGTGGAGAAGGCAGGACCTATGGATTACCTGCAGTATATCAGGGAACTGGCTTATGTGGATGACCACCTGGAGGGCACCATTGTGGAGCCGGCATCCGGTACTATCATCCCTTTTGCACTGCGCGACCTGCAGTTTCTGCCTGTCAGCGGTGACCTCTCCCCTTTCAGCCCGTCGGAGGAAGTCTTCGCCTCAGGCGACTGGATAATCACGGATTTGAGGTAGCTCCCGGATACATTGCCATTTTAACTTTCTGCATTTCTTCCTTGCCCCTGATGTGCTCGAGGATTGCAAGGCCGAAGGCGACGGCATTGCCCGCGCTGCGTCCTGTGACTATGCGCCCGCAACTTACGGCTGGAACATCGTGGAAATGTGTTCCCTTTGCGAGTAGCGCATCCTGAAAGCCGTCGAAGCAGGTGAATTCGAGCCCATCAGGTACATCCAACTGGCCGAGCACCAGCCCCGGAGCGGCGCAGATAGCGGCAAGCGAGCCGCCTGCTGCGTAGTGCTCGCGCATTGCCTTGACCAGAGGCTTGCAGGCGGCAAGGTTCTTGGAGCCCGGCATTCCGCCTGGAAATATCATAAAGTCCCTTGCCCCTGTCCCGGCGTGCGAACCGTCCCAGTCACTGAAAAACTGCTCGGCTCCGATGGTTACACCGTGGGATGAGACCACAAAGGGGTCATCAGAGATGCTGACAAGATTGACTTTCAGTCCACCGCGACGCAGTACGTCGTTGACCGCCAGAGCTTCGATATCCTCGAAGCCGTCGGCAAGAAAAATATTGATTCCTTTCATATCTCCAAATATAGGAAATAATCCGTATTTTTGCGGTATGGGAACATCAAAAGTATTTTTTACGGATTTCACCACCAGAGACTATGGTGAAAGTCAGCCGAAAAAACTCAAAAGGCTAATCAGAACTGCAGGTATTTCCGAGATTGATATGAAGGGCAAGCTGGTTGCCATCAAAATGCATTTCGGAGAACTCGGCAATTGCGCCTATCTTAGACCCAACTACGCCAAGGCTGTAGCCGATGTAGTCAAGGAGCTTGGCGGCAAACCTTTCCTTACCGATTGCAACACAATGTATCCCGGCTCCCGCAAGAATGCCATAGAGCATCTTTTCTGTGCGGAAGAGAACGGGTTCAATACTGTCACCACCGGCTGTCCTATAATAATAGCTGACGGACTCAAGGGTACGGATGATGTTGAGGTGCCCGTAGTCGGAGGCGAATATATCAAGAATGCCAAAATCGGAAGGGCCGTGATGGATGCAGATGTTTTCATCAGCCTCAACCACGTCAAGGGACACAATTTCGCAAGTTTCGGCGGTGCCATCAAGAATATCGGTATGGGCTGCGGCTCGCGCGCAGGCAAAAAAGAACAGCATTCGAGCGGAGCGGCAATGATAGATTCCGACAAATGCCGCGGCTGCCGCCAGTGTCTCGGCAATTGTGCAAACAATGGCCTGCAATTTGATGAACAGAGCAGGAAGATGAGAGTTACTTCCAATTGCGTCGGATGCGGCAACTGCCTAGGGGCCTGCAATTTCGATGCGATACATTTTGAAAACGACACAGCCAACGAACTGCTCAGCCGCAGGATGGCCGAATATGCAAAAGCAGTGGTGGACGGCCGCCCGCAGTTCCATATTTCACTGATTATGGATGTCTCGCCGGGCTGCGACTGCCACGGAGAGAACGGCGCTCCGATTATCCCCGACCTCGGAATGTTCGCTTCCTTCGACCCGCTCGCCATCGACCAGGCCTGTGTGGACGCCTGCCTTGCCGCCACTCCTCTGCCCGGAGGAAAGCTTGCACAGATGATGGCGCTCAAGGACTTTGTGGACTACGGCAACCATTTTGAGAACTTGCACCCGGGCAGCGATTGGAAATCTTGTCTGGACCAGGCTGAGAAAATCGGCCTCGGCAACAGGAATTATGAATTGATTACGGTTAAAACTGATTTTTGATGAATATCTGGATTATAATGATTGCCGTGATGATAGCAAGCGCTCTCATCCAGGCTGTCCTGAATGCTAAGTTCAACAAATACTCCAAGGTCGGCTGCCGCTACACCGGAGCCGAGGTCGCCGAGAAGATGCTCCGCGAAAACGGCATCACCGATGTCAGTGTGGTCAGCATAGGCGGACGTCTTACCGACCATTATGACCCTACAAGGAAAACTATCAACCTCAGTGCTGAAGTCTATGGCGCCAACTCCATCGCTGCCGTTGCGGTGGCTGCCCACGAGACCGGCCACGCCATCCAGCACGCGACGGGATATGCACCGCTGAGGATGCGCAGCGCATTGGTACCTGTGGTTTCCTTCTGCAACAGTGCGGTATCGTGGGTGCTGCTTCTCGGCTGCGTCCTGATTCAAATCCTTCCTCAGGTGCTCTGGCTTGGCATAGCAATGTTCGCTATGACCACCATATTTTCAGTGATTACCCTTCCTGTGGAGATTAACGCCAGCGCAAGGGCCGTGCAGTGGCTTGATGCTTCCGGGATTACGGATTTCGAGACCACCCCGATGGCAAAGGATGCTCTCAAGTGGGCTGCCTACACTTATGTGATTGCAGCACTGGGCTCAATTGCTACCCTGCTTTATTATATCGGTATTGCCCGCTCCCGCGACTAGTACTATGACAGAAGAAAGAAAACTGTATCCGCTGCGCTTCTGCAGCATACTTGACGAATATGTCTGGGGCAAGGACGAGTTCATACTTGCAGATTTGGGCTACCGCGACAGCCTTGTCAAAGACGGTTGGCTTGCAGCCAATACCATAAGCGAAGTGATGGACACTTATCTTGACCGGGTGGTCGGAGACCGCGTCTATGAGATGTATGGACGCCAGTTCCCCGTGCAGGTCAAAAGAATCTCCTGCAAGGGCCGAATGCCTCTTCGGGTTCATCCGGACGATGTGATTGCCGGCGAGCGCTACGACGCTCTCGGCAGGGAAAAGCTGTGGTATGTGCTCAAGGCTTCCAAAGATGCGAAACTCTTCCTCGGTTTCAAAGGACAGACTGATGCCTCCCAGCTTATGGGCTCGCTTGAGAACGGAACCGTTGAGACTCTTCTCAATGCTGTGAGTCCGCGTCCGGGGGAATTCTTCCATATAGCTCCCGGGACCATTCACGGAGCCTGCGGGGATGTGGAACTGCTTGAAGTATCCCAGTCTTCCGCCCTGGATTTCTGCATTTTCGGATGGGGTCAGCAGCTGGGCGCCGAAGAGTTTGACGAGAGTCTCAGCGTAATCGATGCCCTGGACTTCATAGATTATGCCCCTTACCGCAATCAGGACGAGATAGCACAGTTCTCGGTGAGAAAGATGGACCTTAGGGAACCTGTCCATATACTCGGTGAGAACAACGATTCATTTGCTGTCTATCATTGCCTTTATGGTGAGGCCGTGCTGAAAATCAACAGCGAAGATGCCGGGGAACTGGTTTATAGGCTGAAAGGAGGTGAGACTGTGCTCGTGCCTTCGGAAGTGGATGATTTCATCATCGCTCCCGCAGCCCAGACCACGGCTCTGCTTGAGATTCTGGTGGAGAATACCCCGGAAAAGGACGAATATATCAATCCGGATGTTCCGGAAAAACTTCCGGAAGACGAGTAAGAAGATGGGAAGAGAAAACGATTTCAGCCGTCTGGAACTGAACCTTGGAGGCTGTCTTTCGAATTACAGCTATTTCAGGGGCCTGCTTAAGGAAAGCACAAAGCTGCTCGTGCTCGTAAAGGCCAATGCCTACGGACACGGCGCCGTGGAGTTTGCGTCTATGATGCAGCGTTTCGGTGCGGATTATCTGGCAGTTGCCCTCCCGGTAGAGGGAATAGAATTGCGCAATTCCGGCATATCCCTTCCTGTTCTGGTGCTCACAGCCGGGACGGATTTCTTCCCGGAAATTATCGACAACAGGCTCGAACCCGGCATCCCGAATCTGGCTGCCCTGAAGGCCCTGGATGCCAAGCTCCGCGAAAGGGGCATTAAGGATTATCCCGTCCATATCAAAATCGACAGCGGTATGCACCGTCTCGGTTTTATGGAAGATGAACTGCCGGAACTCATAGAGTTCCTTCAAGGGTGTACCACAGTCCGGGTGCAGTCGGTGTATTCGCATCTGGCTGCCGCCGAGGACCCGTCTGAAGATGAGTTTACACTCGGACAGATCGGGTATTTCCAAAGATGCGCAAAGGCAATTGAGGATGCGCTCGGCTATCATCCGCTGTGGCACATTCTCAACAGCGCGGGCATCGAGCGTTTTGCTGATTATCAGTTTGATATGGTACGGCTCGGAATCGGTATCTACGGCATCTCCGCACTTCCTTCAGTAAGGCTGACTCCTGTGGCGTCCCTGAAGGTTAAAATACTTCAAATCAAGCACTTGAAGCCTCAGGACGGCACTATAGGATATGGCAGATGGGGTAAAATAGCCCCAGGAGGGACCACCATTGCGACCATCCCGGCAGGCTATGCGGACGGACTTGACCGTCATCTGGGCCGTGGCGCCGCAAGTTTCAGCATAGGAGGGCACAGGGCTCCGACCATCGGCAATATCTGTATGGATATGTGTATGCTGGATGTGACCGGACTTGACGTGAAGGTTGGTGACACTGTCACCATCTTCGGCGAAGACCCTCGCGTTGAGGAACTTGCCGAGATCCTCGGCACCATCCCTTACGAAATCCTCACCTCCATCCCTCACCGCATCGAAAGGGTCGTGGTAAGGTAAAGCGCAAATCAGAGCCCTCCAAGCTACCTCAAATCCGTGATTAGGTAGTGTTTCATCGAGTGTGTCCGTAATAAATCAATTCCAGACAAAAGTAATCGGTGCGCAGAAACGCCTTATTTGCGCACAGAATTGAAAAATTTTGCAGTTGGTGCGCAAGAAGGGCGGTTTTGCGCACGGATTTCATAGCCGGCCTGTCAAAGTTTCCGGATTCTTCGCAGTTGCACCGCCAGAGCAGGTGAGGTGCCGGGAATTTACACTCTATAGGCAATCCGTACGGAAAACCCCGGGCAAATCCGTACCGATTCAAATTGCAGGCTCATCCGTACGGAAATAGGGCCTTTCCCCGTACAGATTCCCGTGTTCAGCAGGACACACCCGATGAAACAGTATCCGTGATTATTGTAGTGGTGGTCTTACCGCACCATTTGGGCCCTTCGATATAGAAAAACCGGAGAATGTGGGACTAATCATCATCCTCCATCGAGTCCCAGAGGGCATCGATGGTGCGGCGGTCTTTCTTGGTAGGACGGCCGGTGCCGCGCTCACGACGCACGAAAAAGGTTTCGACCGGAGCGTGAAGTTTCTGGAATTCGCTTTCGGGAGTAAGGTTTTCGGCATATTCGGGAACCAGCTGGGCTCCCACCCTGTTTTCAAGAAGGGCAAGCACCTTGTAGCTGTACACAATGGAGCCTTTGCGCACCTCGATAACTTCGCCGATTTTGGCAGGCCTGGAAGGTTTGACATTGGAGCCGCCTATTTTCACCTTGCCGCCGTTGCAGGCATCGGTAGCCTCGCTGCGGGTCTTGAAAGCCCTTATCGCCCAAAGGTACTTGTCTATTCTAACTGTTTCCATTGCACAAAGTTAAGCATTTTTTACACTAAAAAAGAGGTCCTCAATCGAGGGCCTCTTCTTTAGTGTTGTAGAATTCGAATTGCAGGACTGTGAAGTCTGAGGATTCCTCAATCTTCAGTTTGCATTTGTACTTGCGTTTCCATTTGGCGAGGAAGGAGTTGAACATACCCCTGGTCAGATAAGCACCGAGAATCGGGCCGACCCTGAGGACCAAATCGTCCTCTCCTTTCTCGATGACGAGGTGCGAGAGCTTGCGCTCAATCTGCTCGTCAATCACAACCGAGGAGGTAATCTTGCCCGTACCGTGGCACATTGGGCATTGCTCCATCGTCTCGATTTCTGTCACAGGGCGGATTCGCTGACGGGTAATCTGCATCAACCCGAACTTGGTCAGCGGAAGCACATTGTGCTTTGCCCTGTCTTTTGCCATAAGGTCCATCATGTACTTGTGGAGTTCATTGCGATGCTCCTGCGAGTCCATATCGATAAAATCGACAATCACGATGCCGCCCATATCCCTGAGACGCAACTGGCGTGCGATTTCTTCCGCTGCAATCTTATTGACCTCGAAGCTGTTTTCTTCCTGGTCCTTGGTCTTTGCGCGAATGCCGCTGTTGACATCGATTACATTCAAGGCTTCAGTGGTTTCAATCACAAGGTATGCGCCCTGTTTCATCGGAACGACCTTGCCGAAAGAACCCTTGATTTGGCGGGTGACCTCAAAATGGTCGAAGATAGGCTCCTTGCCTTCGTAGAGTTTGACGATTTTCTCCTGCTCGGGAGAAATGAGAGAGATGTACTTGCGCGTCTCCTCGTAAACTGTCTGATCGTCAACATAAACGTTGGTGAAGCTGTCATTCAGGAGGTCGCGAAGCATAGTCGTGGTCTTGGAATACTCTGTGAAGAGCAGGCCCATAGACTTATCCTTCGCAATTCTGGCCCAGGAACCCTCCCATTTCTGGATGAGGGACTTGGCCTCCGCAACCAGAACCGCGGCTTTCTTGCCCTCGGACGCGGTGCGGATTATAGCTCCATAATTCTTCGGAAGAATGCTGCGCACCAGAGTTTCGAGCCTCTTCCTTTCCTCCTTGGATGCTATCTTCTGGGAAACACTCACCTTCTGCGCGAAGGGGAGGAGTACAATGTTCCGTCCTGCAATGGAAATTTCGGCAGTCAAGCGGGAGCCTTTGGTGGAAATCGGTTCCTTCACAATCTGGCATATTATCATCTGTCCCACCTTAAGCACGGAATCAATCTTGCCGTCCTTTCCGAGAGCCGGCCCGATTTGAATCCTCGAATAAAGGTCGTTCATATTCACATTCTGATTCGACTGCTTCACGAAAGCATCGAAAGAAGTGAAATACAGACCCAGGTCAAGATAATGGATAAATGCCTCCTTGGAATCTCCGATATCGACAAAAGCAGCATTCAATGCGGGAAGCAGTTTCTTCACCCTTCCGAGGAAGACATCTCCCACCGAATAGCTGTGTCCCTGGCTTGACTCTCGGCTGTACTCGATAAGCTTATGATTCTCCATAAGCGCGAGCTTAACCTCGGTTTGTCCCACTGAGACAACCAGGTCCTTGTCTTGCTTTTCGATTTCCATTGGACAAAACAAAAAGGTCCTGCGGATCTCCCGCGGACCTCCTGCGACTTACTTTTTCTTATGTCTGTTCTTACGCAAACGCTTCTTGCGCTTGTGTGTCGCCATCTTGTGGCGCTTATGCTTCTTACCGTTTGGCATATTATAAATGAGTTTAAAAAATTATTCGCCCTGAACCATTTCAACAAACTCGTCGGATGGCTTGAAAGCAGGAATGTCGTGCTCAGGGATAACCATTGTGGTCTTCTTGGTAATATTCTGTGCGGTCTTTGCTGCGCGATGCTTGATGATAAAGCTTCCGAATCCACGAAGATATACAGGATTTCCCTTAGCAAGAGACTTCTTCACGCTACCCATGAAAGATTCAACTACTACGAGCACTGTGGTCTTCTCAAGACCGGTTGCCTTCGCAATCTCGTTAACGATGTCTGCTTTTGTCATATCTATCTGTCTATTAATTAAAATTGGACCACAAAATTAAGAATTTTTTTTAAGAAACCAATATGCATCGAAGTATTTATTGTAAATTTGTCAGTTGCATCCTCTTGGCACGAAGATTGACCAAGGGAGAGTGAGTTGTATTTACTGACATTTTGACACAATATGATAAAGAACGACGAATTATTGTTCCCCGCCGGCGCTGAAATCAGCGTAATCCCTGTGCTCCAGGGTGAGGGTCTGCCTAAAATTGACGAAAGCGAGCTTCCCGAGACCATTCCCATTCTCGCATTGAGAAACGTAGTGCTGTTCCCGGGCACCATATATCCTATCACCATAGGCCGCGAAAAATCCAAGAGGCTCATCATCGAAGCCGAAAAGCAGGGCAGTTTCATCGGAGCTGTACCTCAGCTTGATGTGAACGTCGAAGAGCCGGGAGAAGAAGACCTCTACCGCTACGGCACCGTTGCAAGGGTTATCAAGACTCTGGATATGCCGGACGGCACTATCACCGCCATACTCCAGAGCATCAAGCGTATAGAGCTTATGACCATCGTGGATTACGACCCGTATATCACGGGCATTGTCCGCTATCTCGACGATGTGCTCACCAAAGAGAACAGCGCTGACCTGAAGGGCATTGCATCCACCATCAAGGATAAGGCAAGCCAGATTATGGCAAGTTCCAATATGGCGGCAAAAGAGGCCATCGGAGCTATGCGCAGCATAGACAGTTTCCCTTTCCTGGTGAATTTCATCGCTACGACTGTGGAGGTGGAGAACTTCGAAGGCAAAATCGACCTGCTCCAGTATGACGACGTAAGGGCAAGGGCTATGAAACTGCTTGTCATTCTCGACGGCCAGCTCCAGCTTACCAACATCAAGCAGGAAATCAACCTGAAGGTCAAGCAGGAAATAGACCAGCAGCAGAGGGAATACTACCTCAACAACCAGCTCCGCACCATTCAGGAGGAACTCGGCATGGATGGTGACGAGGAATTCGAGCGCTTCCGCGAAAGGGCTGCCACCAAGAACTGGCCGGAGTCCGTAGCAAAAACCTTCGAGAAGGAACTTTCCAAACTGGAGAAGTACAACCCGAACTCCCCGGACTACTCCGTACAGTACAACTACATAGAGTTTATGCTGGACCTCCCTTGGGGAGATATGTCCACCGACAACCTCGACCTCAAGCACGCAAAGAAAGTGCTCGATGAGGACCATTTCGGCCTTGATACAATCAAGGACAGAATCATCGAGTATCTTGCAGTGCTCAAGTTGAAGGGAAATATGAAATCCCCTATTCTCTGCCTCTACGGTCCTCCGGGAGTCGGCAAAACGAGCCTCGGCAAATCCATCGCCAAAGCCCTCGGACGCAAGTACGTGCGCATTGCCCTCGGAGGTATGCACGATGAGGCTGAAATCCGCGGACACCGCAAGACCTATGTCGGAGCCCTTCCTGGACGCATACTGAACGGCATCAACAAGGCCGGCACCTCCAATCCTGTCATCGTACTGGACGAAATCGACAAACTCTCGTCCGACTTCAAGGGCGACCCGTCATCAGCACTGCTGGAGGCTCTCGACCCTGAGCAGAACGGCACCTTCCACGACAATTATCTGGACATTGACTACGATTTGTCCAATGTGCTTTTCATCACTACCGCCAACAGCATATCCCCTATACAGCCGGCACTGCTGGACCGTATGGAGGTCATCAATGTAAGCGGATACCTCGCAGAGGAGAAGATGGAAATCGCCAAGAAATATCTTGTGCCCAAGCAGCTTGAGGAGCACGGAATCAGCAAGAAGGCTCTGAAAATCAGCAATCCCGCACTTGCGCAGATTATTGACCAATATACCCACGAGTCCGGAGTGCGCAACCTCGAGAAGCAAATCGCCAAGATTGCGCGAGTTACCGCAAAGAAAATCGCCCTTGACGAACCATATCCTACAACCATCAAGCCTGAGCACCTGAAGGAATACCTCGGCTTGCCTACTGCAATGCACGACAAGCAGCAGGGCAATGAAGGCGTAGGCGTGGTTACAGGTCTGGCCTGGACTCAGATGGGAGGTGAAATACTCTTTATCGAAAGCTCCATCTCCGAAGGCAAGGGCGTCCTCTCGATGACCGGAAACCTGGGCGATGTGATGAAGGAATCCGCAACCATTGCCTACCAGTACATAAAGGCTCACCCTGAGCTGGCAAAACTCAGCGCCGAGGATTTCGCCAAGAAGGACATTCACGTGCACGTGCCTGAGGGAGCAACCCCTAAGGACGGGCCTTCCGCAGGTATCACTATGGTAAGCTCAATGGTCAGCGCCCTTCGCGGCGAGGCTGTGCGGGAACACATTGCAATGACCGGAGAAATGACCCTTCGCGGCAAAGTGCTCCCTGTCGGCGGCATCAAGGAAAAGATCCTTGCAGCCAAGAGGGCCGGAGTGAAGACCATTGTCATCAGCGAGGACAACCGCAAGGATGTTGAGGACATCAAGGAAATATATGTGAAAGGTCTCGAATTCCACTATGTCAAGGACATTCAGGACGTAATATCATTCATCTTTGAACGTTAGAATCGAAAAAAGCTGGAAAGAAGCTCTGCAAAGCGAGTTCGAAAGACCCTACTTTGCAGAGCTTGCAGCTTGTCTGCATCGCGAGAAGGCTGAAGGCAAGACCATATATCCTCCGGGAAGCCAGATTTTCAAGGCCTTTGAGCTCACTCCACTGGACAAGGTAAAAGTTGTGATTCTGGGTCAGGACCCCTACCACGGACCCGGTCAGGCAATGGGACTTTCCTTCTCCGTACCTGACGGAGTGCCGGCCCCGCCGTCCCTGAAGAACATATTCAAAGAAGCCGAACAGGATCTGGGCATACATATGTCCGGGCGTCCGAACCTGGAGAATTGGGCAAGACAGGGAGTGCTGCTGCTCAATGCCATACTTACGGTGCGCGCAGGTGAGGCCGCATCACACAGCCGCATAGGTTGGGAGCAGTTTACGGATGCAGTAATCCGCACTGTCAGCGAACGCTGCGACGGGGTTGTCTTTATGCTTTGGGGCAATTTCGCCAGAAGCAAAGCTCCGCTCATCGACGCAAAACGCCACCTCATTCTTGAGGCGGCGCATCCATCCCCTCTTGCGAGAGGCGCTTTCTTCGGCAGCAGGCCCTTCTCCCAGGCCAACTGCTGGCTGCAGAGCCGGGGCAAAGAGCCAATAGACTGGCAGCTTTAGAACAGGGTCGGAGGATTCTGACCGAGTTCTCCCAGCAATTTTTCCATTATTATCCTGCGCATCATAGGACCTTTTGCACTGATCTTGTTGAGGCGGCAGTATTCTTCTATTACAGCCAGTTCCCTCTGGTTGAAATTGATGGTTTTTCGGTGGCAGCGCTTCAGCGCAGCCCTTTCCTTTGCAAGGTACAATGGGTCAATGGCCGGAGTATTATTTTGCTTTGGCATAATCTGAATATGTCTCGTAAATAGCAATCAGTTGCGACAGAGAATCCAGGTCGAGGCGTCTGCCTTCGATGATTCCCTTAGGGTTGATGAAATAAATCTTAGGCGTGGAGGTCACACCGTACTTCTTCTGGTAGTCAGACTCCATTTCCGGGTCGGAAAGGTGCACAACGGTAACGTATGGATTGGAAGAAGTGAACTCGCGGGTAAAGTTCTGCCACTCCTGGGCATCGGACCCGGTATAAATCGCAAACAGCGTTACAGGGAAATTGATTTCATCGAAAAGATGAGGAAGCACAGGAGAGATGAGCTTGCATTTGCTGCAGGATGTGTCATAGAAATACAGCACGGACACGATGCCGGCGCGGGGAACTCTAGTGAGCTCTTCGTTCTGTGAATACATCATCAGCACCGGGGCCTTCATACCGAGCATACTGTTGCGGTTGAACTCGGCAAAAAGTCTGGCCTGGAAATCAATCCACTCATCAGAAATTGTGATTTTGCCGCTTGCGAACCATTTGTCATAAAGATACAGGGCAACAGCCTCTTCTCCCATCAGCGGAGGATCCTGCATGTAGTGCTCCAGTATTCTGGTACCTACCCACTGGCGGACAAGAGAATCCTTGCAGCTTTCGATAAGGAAGTCGCACTCAGCATACTTTACGGGAAGCTCCTCGAAAAGCATTGCGCTGTAGTATTTCTCGAGCAGCGAGTCCAGCGGAGCCAACTTGGTCGAGTCCAGCTGCTGTCCGAGCATATTCAGGGACAGCATCAGGACTGAAAGCGATATGAGTATCTTTTTAAGCATTGATGTCAGGCAAAACTACACCCTCAGGTACAAACATTGAGGTATCTCCGTGATGTTTAAGCAAATCCCGGACCGCGCTGGAGGAGATATGCGCAAATTCCTGGGCGGTAGGGATGATGATGGTCTCTATTTCCGGAGCCAGCCTGCGGTTGGCATCGGCAATGCTCCTTTCCGTTTCGAAATCCAGCATATTGCGCACTCCGCGCACTATGTGCCGTATCCCGAGTCGCCTGCACACATCTATGGTAAGTCCGTCGTACTCTATCACGCGTACTCCCGGCAAATCCCTTGTCGCCTGAAGAATGATGTCCTGTCTCGCGCCATTGTCATAGAAGCCTTTTTTATCCTGGTTCACACCTATGGCAACGACCACCTCGTCAAACATAGTGAGCGCACGCCTGAGTATGTTCAGGTGGCCGGCGGTGAATGGATCGAAAGATCCCGGGAAGAGGGCTGTCCTTTTCATTTTCTGGTTATTGACTTGACTATCAGCAGTGCAAGCAGCATCAAACATACAAATGTACAAACTCTTCCGACAATATCGCCGTATGTTGCAAAGAAAGTTTTGTCAGAGCTGAGATTGACCTTGCTTTCAAGCACATCCGGCACCCACCATCCGCTCTGGCTGACCACATCGCCCCTTTGGTTGATGAAGCCGGAGATACCGGTATTGGCGCAGCGGGCCACGTCGCGGCGCAGCTCTATGGCGCGGAGGCGCGAATAGCTGAAGTGCTGCCTGTAGCCCGGAGTGTCGCCCCACCATCCGTCATTGGTGATGACCGTGAGCAGCTGAGCTCCGTCGTCAACATATTCTTTACAAAGTTCCGGATAGATTGATTCGTAACATATTGCAACGCCGGTGCGAACGCGTCTGTCATCCTCTCCCTTACCGCGAAGTTCGAAACTGCGCGCGTACCTGTCAGGCACGCAGCGGCCCATTACCCCGCCAATCCAATCGTCGATAGGAACGAAGATGGAAGGATACGGCGTGCTTTCGGCTCCCACCACAAGCTTGCATTTGTTCCTGTGGTCGGTGTACTGCTCTCCGTCAGTGATGAAAGCGGTGTTGTAGGAAAGATACCAGCTGCCGTCCCTCATCTGACGGGCGAGACGGCTCGGGGGCGCGGCAGTATAGAAGGCTTCGTGGGTGGAAGCTCCGAAAATCAGGTTTGCATTCGGCTGTGAGGCGACAAGGGAGGAGAAACTCTTCCAGGTAGGCGAAGTCGAAGGGTCATTCATCCATATATCTGAGCTGAAGGACTCCGGAATCAGCATAAGAAGCAGGCTGTCCGACTCAACCCGCGCACTCAGATGCTTTTCGAACAGGCCTATGACCTGGGCATTCTGCTCCGACTGAGGGGTATAGTGAAGCTTGTGCCAAGGGTCGAAGTTGGACTGTGCGAGCACAACATCCAGAGTACCGGCATCCGAACGCTCTTCATAGGTGGCGTATCGGATTTCGGAAAAGGCTATAGGACCGAGGATTACAAGGACGGTGGCAGCAATTGCAGCTCCCCTTGCCTTGAGGTTCCACCTCCACCAGCGGCCGTCCGAAAGGCTGACCATAAGCGAAAACAGTGCAATGTTGGAGAGCCATACCCAGAGCGACCCTCCAAGGGCTCCGGTGATTTCATACCACTGCACAAGGGTGACAGAGCGGCCGAAGGCGTTGCCGAGTATGAGCCAGGGCCAGGAAAGCTGGGCGTGCACCAGATTGAAGCGTTCCCAGGCAATCCAGCTTGCGGCAAGCAGGATATAGGGCACAATGCCGTTGAAGCGCTTGCGGCCGGCCCTGAAAAGGGCAAATATGGCACTGGCTATCAGTGTATTGAATACAGCTGCAAACAGGCCTCCGCCCACCGTGGCCTTGCATACCCACCAGGTTGTGAGCAGATGGAATGCCAGAAAGGCGGCAAAGTACCACCAGAAAAAGCGTTTTTTGCCGGAAATGGAGGCAAGGCGTTCCGCGCACAGCAGGGGCACAAAGGCGATGAGCGCAAGGGCTCCGAGGTGCGGGACGAGATATGGCAGGCTGAGCAGGGCAACGAAGAGCACCAGCAGCAGCGCGAGCAGTCTATTCTGTTTCATTTTCATCAGGCATATTGGCGCAATATTTCCTCCACCTCTCCAGAAGCCTTGTCATATCTTCCGGAAGAGGGGATTCGAAGCGCATTGTTTTTCCGGTAGCGGGGTGGACGAAGCCGAGGGTCCTCGCGTGCAGGGCCTGCCTCGGGCATATTTCGAAGCAGTTGCGAATGAACTGCCTGTACTTGGCGTAGATGGTGCCTTTGCGTATTTCCATCCCTCCATAGCGTTCGTCGGCGAAAAGAGGATGACCGATGGATGCCATATGGACGCGTATCTGATGGGTCCTGCCGGTCTCCAGGCGGCACTCCACGAGGGTTACATAGCCGAAGCGCTCGAGCACGCGGTAATGCGTCACGGCGTGTTTTCCCTTCTGCGGGTCGTCATAGGTGCGGAAGCGCAGGCGGTCGTTGGGGTCCCTGCCTATATTGGCATCTATAGTACCTTCGTCCTCTTTGATATTGCCCCACACGATGGCATTGTAGCAGCGCTCGATGCTGTGCACATAGAACTGCCTTGCGAGCTTGAGCTGGGCTTCGTCATTCTTGGCTACCAGCAGCAGTCCGGAGGTATCCTTATCTATGCGGTGGACCAGTATTCCCATCCTTTCATCCTCTGCATCAGGGCCTTGGCTTATGCCCAGGTGGTAGGCAAGAGCATTCACCAGCGTGCCTTCAAAATGGCCGTGGCCGGGGTGTACCACCATTCCGGCGGCCTTGTTGACAACCAGAACATCATCGTCTTCGTAAGTTATGTCGAGAGGGATGTCCTGAGGAAGGATTTCCATACCGCGGCGGCGGTAGGGCATAATGAAGCGGATTACATCTCCCGGGCGGACTATGTAGTTGGCCTTCACCAATTTGTCGCCCACGTGCACATAGCCTTCCCTGATGGCGAGCTGGACGCGGTGGCGGGAGGTGTCCTCCATATGCTCAGCCATATATTTGTCTATTCGGATGGGCGTCTGTCCTACATCCAGATTGAGCCGGAAATGCTCGAACATTTCAGGTTCACCGCCTTCGGCAAGTTCGAGGGCCTCTTCTTCGATTTCGGCGTCGAACTCCTTTTCAGTCCACTTGTCTGCCATTACTGCTCCTCCGCGCTCTGCTCTTCCGGAAGCGGAAGTTTGGATGTGTCAAGAGTGAAATACAGTTTCACGGCTGTACCGAGGCGGGCGGTCTGCCCATCGCTCGCGGCCGGTGACTGACGATATACGAAAGCGGCGAGGGTGTCGGCGTAACTCTTTACGGTTTCGTCAAATACGGCGGCCCCGAAGTTGAAGGAATTGTCCTGCAGCGAACTGAGGGCCCTTTGGTATTTGTAGCCCGTGAAGTCCGGAACCGCAGTGTAGGCATCGTCGGGGTCGAGGCCGAGCTGAAGGTCTATGACCGTTCCGACATCTATGGATGTGCCCGGAGCGATTTCCTGTCCGGAGCGAAGCTGAGCGAGTACGTTATTGGTGGCAATATCGCTGACATAGAAGAGTTTGCCAAGCTTGAGCTTGCGGGACTGGAGTTCCACCTTGGCCTGTCTGAGGGAATAGCCCACGAGGTCCGGCATCAGCACCTGCTTTTCGTGGCTGGCGTTCATCGTAAGATAAATCTTGCGTCCTTTCTTTACCTGCTCCCCCGCCTTGGGGTTCTGGGCATAGACGCAGCCGCGGCGGAAACGGCTGACATAGACGGAGTCAGTGACTACGAGCTGGAGATTGTTCTGCTCCGCAAGGGCCTGCGCCTCCTGTCTGCTGCTGCCTACAAGGTCAGGGACCGTCACGGTGACATTGTGCTGGGTGACCAACCTGAGAGCGAGGCCTGCTGCTGCAATCAATACCGCAATCACAAGCAGTCCTGCAAGGATGTTCAGCAGGACCGATGGTCTTCTATTTTTCTTCTTGTCTGATTTTTTCTTGTCCATAGCCTGCAAATATACCAAAATTATGGGGTTAATTCCTTAACTTTGCCTGTATATGGGATACAAAAAACGAATTGCAGTGCTGAGCGGTGCCGGAGTAAGCGCCGAAAGCGGTCTTTCCACCTACAGGGACAACGGAGGGCTTTGGGATAAATACGACCCTATGGATGTGGCTTCAGATGTTGCCTGGAAGCAGAATCCGGGACTGGTCCTGGAGTTCTACAACCGTCAGAGAGAGAAACTGAAAGCTGTACGGCCAAACGAAGCGCACAGGCTTCTCGCCTCGCTCGAGGACAAGTACAACGTGGACATCATCACCCAGAATGTGGACAATCTCCACGAAAGGGCCGGCAGCACAAGGGTGCTCCATCTCCACGGGGAAGTAACCAAAATCCGTCCGGAAAATACCTGCAACGAGGCTGACGCTTTCAGCGAGCAGTATGTCGTGGACTGCGGCTACGAGCGAGTGGTGCTCGGGGACCTTGCCCCCAACGGAGCACAGTACCGTCCGCACATCGTATTCTTCGGAGAACCGGTTCCCAAAATCGAAAAGGCAATCGACATCTTTTCCGCAGCGGACATAGTCCTGATTGTGGGCACTTCCCTCTCGGTCTATCCGGCTGCAGGGCTCTACCGCTATGCATCGGGACGCACTCCGGTTTACATTATCGACCCGGCTGATGTTCCCGCAAGGGACCCCCGCATCGTGCACATACGCAAAAAGGCTACCGAGGGAATGCTTGAGTTCTGCAAAATGCTGGAGGAAGAATAATTTTTTGACTATATTTGTATGCTTTTAAACTTATAAACTTAACGCGAAAAATCAACTACAAAAAAGACTTTCTACCATTATGGCAAAAGAAGAAACTACAATGACCGAAAACGTGAATGCAGCCAGGCTCAAGGCGCTTCAGGCAACAATCGACAAGATTGAAAAGGATTACGGAAAGGGCACGATTATGAAGCTCGGCGACCAGCCGGACTGGGATGTTCAGGTAATCCCGAGCGGAAGCGTGGCTCTGGACAACGCACTCGGAATAGGAGGTTACCCGCGCGGGCGCATCATCGAAATCTACGGACCGGAGTCCAGCGGAAAGACCACGCTGGCAATCCACGCCATAGCCGAGGCCCAGAAGGCCGGAGGAATCGCAGCGATGATTGACGCCGAGCACGCCTTCGACAGAACATACGCACAGGCTCTCGGAGTAAATCTCGACAGCCTTCTCATCTCCCAGCCTGACAACGGGGAGCAGGCCCTTGAGATTGCAGACAATCTCATCAGGTCAGGTGCCATCGACATCATAGTTGTCGATTCGGTGGCTGCCCTTACACCAAAGGCTGAAATAGAAGGCGAAATGGGTGACAACAAGGTCGGCCTGCAGGCCAGACTGATGTCACAGGCCCTGCGCAAGCTCACCGCCAGCATCTCCAAGACCAACACCTGCTGCATCTTCATCAACCAGCTGCGCGAAAAGATAGGCGTGATGTTCGGCAATCCTGAGACCACCACCGGAGGAAACGCCCTCAAGTTCTACGCCTCAGTGCGTCTGGACGTGCGCAGAATCACACAGCTCAAGGACGGTGACGAAGCTACCGGAAACCGCACCCGCGTAAAGGTCGTAAAGAACAAGATGGCTCCGCCTTTCAAGAAGGCCGAGTTCGACATCGTTTACGGTGAAGGCATCTCCCACGTATCCGAAATCTGTGACCTCGCTGTGGAGTACGACATCATACACAAGAGCGGAAGCTGGTTCAGCTACAACGGAGAAAAGATAGCTCAGGGTCTTGCAGCAGCAAAGCAGTTCCTCAAGGACAATCCTGAGTTCTGTGACGAAATCGAAGCCCTTGTCCGCGAGGCTCTTAAAGAGAATAAAGACTGATGGCAAAGATAATTCTGACAGGCGACCGTCCTACCGGTCGCCTTCACATAGGACACTATGTAGGGTCACTCCGCAGAAGGGTTGAACTTCAGAACAGCGGAGAGTTTGACAAAATCTTCATAATGATTGCCGATGCGCAGGCTCTGACCGACAACGCAGACAATCCCGAGAAGGTTCGCGAAAACATCCTCGAAGTGGCTCTCGACTACCTCTCTGCCGGTCTGAACCCGGAGAAATCGATAATCTTCATCCAGTCCCAGGTAAGCGAGCTCACCGAACTCACCTTCTTCTACAACAATCTGGTCACGGTACAGAGACTGCAGAGAAACCCTACCGTAAAGGCTGAAATCCAGATGCGCGGCTTCGCTGAAGGCGAGGCGGACAACAAAGCCGGCACTCCTGTGGGTTTCTTCTGCTACCCTATCAGCCAAGCAGCGGACATCACAGCCTTCAAGGCAACCACAGTGCCTGTAGGAGAAGACCAGGCTCCTATGATCGAGCAGACCCGCGAGATAGTCCACAAGTTCAACGCCACCTACGACAAGGTGCTGGTAGAGCCGGAAATCCTGCTTCCGGACAACGCAGCCTGCCTGCGTCTTCCGGGAACCGACGGCAAAGCCAAGATGTCCAAATCCCTTGGCAACTGCATCTATCTTTCCGACTCGGCCGAAGAGGTCAACGCCAAGGTAAAGACTATGTTTACAGACCCCGGACACCTGCAGGTCAGCGACCCCGGCAAGGTGGAAGGCAATACGGTATTCACCTACCTGGACGCATTCTGCAAGCCTGAGCATTTCGACAAGTTCGGCAGCTGCTTCACAGGGAAGAAGGTCAGCTTCGAGTTCCACAGTCTCGATGAGGTGAAGAACCAGTACCGCAAGGGCGGACTCGGAGATATGATGGTCAAGAACTTCCTCGCAGCCGTTCTCAACGACACTCTTGAACCGATAAGGGCACGCCGCAAGGAACTCGAGCACAACATCCCATATGTCTATGAGGTGCTGCGCAAGGGTTCGCAGGAGGCCTGCCGCGTTGCGGCTCAGACTCTTGCGGAGGTCAAAAGGGCAATGAAAATCAACTACTTCGACGAGGGAGTCCTCGACGAGCTGATAAAAAGACAGGAGGCGAAGTACGCTGACTAAGCGTTACTTCTCCTCCTCTACAGCTTTGTTGTAGCACTCGCGGCAGAGAGGCTCATAGATATCCTTCTCGCCGAGTACCACAAGGTCTTCGCTCTTGGAAAGGCGGTGCGAATGGTTGGCAAGATTGCCGCACTTCACGCAGATGGCGTGCACCTTCTGCACATCTTCAGCAATGGCCATAAGAGCAGGCATAGGGCCGAAAGGCTTGCCGAGAAAATCCGTATCCAGTCCTGCGATAATCACGCGCACTCCCCTGTTTGCCAGAGTCTGGCAGACTTCCACAATGTTTTCCCCGAAGAACTGGGCTTCGTCTATGCCTACGACCTGGATATCTTCAGGTATTTCAAGCATAAAGGCAGCATCGGTAATAGGGGTGGACTTCAGGCTGTGGAGGTCGTGGGATACGACTTCAACATCGGAATACCTGACATCGATGGTCGGCTTGAAGATGGCAATCTTCTGGTTCGCGAACTGGGCTCTTTTTAGCCTGCGTATGAGTTCCTCGGTCTTACCGGAGAACATTGAGCCGCAGATTACTTCTATGCAGCCCGATCTCTTGTGGTTTTCTGAAAACATTTGTAGATTTGTGTTTGTACTGCAAAAATAATAAAAAGAGTACTTTCGGCACAATGGAAACGACAGATATTATCAACGAATTGCGCGCGGAAATCGCAGCGCTCTCCGCACGAATCGATGAACTCGAAAAGCAGCTTGCCGATAATGAAGAACTTGCAGATGCAGTCGAGCCTGCAATGGACATCGAAGATGCTGCCGACACCGGTGCGGTCGCCGAAGCAGAACCGGCAGCAGCTCTGGACCTGGACATAGAGATTGACAAGCATGGAGCCTCTCCCCTGCCGGACCTTCACAATTTCCAGTGGATGACCGATATGCCGGGAAGCGAAGTTGCCAATATCATCAGCGGCATCTCCCTCAACGACCGCGTACTCTTTATCAATACTCTGTTCCGTGAAGACCCGGGGCTGTTCCAGAGTACCATCACATCCCTTAACGGAATGAAGTCGATAGAGGATGCTGTAGCCTGGCTGATAGAACGTTTCCCGGAGTGGAACCTGGGCTCTGAGGTGGTTTACAGATTTATGATGGCAGTACGCAGAAAGCTCAGATAGACTATGGCAGGAACGCTCTTTATCGTACCGACACCTGTCGGCAATCTCTCGGATATGACTTTCAGGGCAGTGGAAGTGCTGCGTAACGCTGACCTCATACTCGCGGAGGATACCAGGACCAGCTCTGTGCTGCTCCAGCACTACGGGATAAAGGGCAAACTGGTCTCACACCACAAATACAACGAGCATCAGAGCGTCGAAATGATTAAGGAGCGCATACTCGGAGGACTCAATGTCGCACTTGTCAGCGATGCCGGCACTCCCGGGATTTCCGACCCCGGCTTTCTGCTTGCAAGAGCCTGCGCTGCAGAAGGAATCGAAGTCCAGACACTTCCGGGTGCCACTGCCTGCATCCCCGCCTTAGTATCTTCCGGCCTGCCTTGCGACCGTTTCTGCTTCGAGGGTTTCCTCCCTCAGAAGAAAGGAAGGCAGACACTTCTCGAAACCCTGAAAACCGAGCCGAGGACTATGATTTTCTATGAATCGCCTTACCGCCTGCTCCATACCCTTGAGCAGTTTGTCGAAGTGTTCGGAGCGGAGCGCGAGTGCTCGGTTGCACGGGCAATATCAAAACTTCACGAAACCCACCACCGAGGGACTTTACAGGAACTGGTGAATTACTTCAATGAAAACGAACCGAAAGGAGAAATCGTCATCGTCCTCGCCGGAGCGCCTCAGCCAAAACGGCAGGAACACGTCAACAAATACAGAACGCAGGGTTAGTTCCACCTTCAAGGTAGGGGCCATAGCTCTGGTCTTCCTCATTCTGGGATATCAGATCTGCCTTTTCATCCAAAGGGCAGCAGTGATGCGCGTGGAAGCCAACCGCGACTCCCCCGATACCGTCTATGTCTATCTGGCACCGCCGAAAGATGGCGCCATTGCTCCTGAATCCGCCGCCGGCCCTGAAGCGGAGCCTGCAGAGAAATCGGCTCCGAAAGTGGCGAAGATTGAGCGCAAAGAGGCGGAGCACAGCCCGGTAGTGCAGAAAATGAGGGGGACCGGGCGCAAGGTGGAGAGTTTCCGTTTCAACCCCAACGAAGCCTCGCTGGAAGAGTTGCAGCGTCTGGGCTTTTCCGAAAAGCAGGCTCAGAGCATCATAAACTACCGCCTCAAAGGAGGTCGCTTCCACCGCGCGTCCGATTTCGCCAAGTCCTATGTGGTGGCGGACAGCGTTTTCGAAAGGCTGGAACCCTTCATAGACATACCCAAGCTGGATATCAACACCGCCGACTCGGCTGCTTTCGATGCCCTTCCGGGCATAGGTCCCTGGTTTGCAGCCAAAATAGTGGAGTACCGCAGCAGCCTCGGAGGCTACGGAAGCACCCGGCAGCTTATGGACATATACCGCTTCGACGAGGAGCGCTATGAGGGCATTGAAGACCTGATTTACTGCGGCAACCCCGCCACTCTGCCCCTATGGACTATGGATGAGCAGGCGCTTGGCAAACACCCGGCCATACGCAATTCGCGCACAGCCCGATCCATTGTGCTGTGGCGCAGCACTATGCCCCGGGAAAAATGGACTCTTGACGAGCTGCTGGCGGCCGGAGTTGTGGATGAAGGGCAGTACACGAAGCTCTCCCGCTGCCTCATCGCCCCTGCCGGCGCGGATGATGCTCCAGAATAGCCGCCTGCCAGGTAGCAGTATCGATATGCGTATAGATTTCGGTCGTGAGTATGCTCTCGTGGCCCAGCATTTCCTGGACCGCGCGAAGGTCCGCCCCGTTTTCCACAAGGTGGGTTGCGAAGGAATGCCTGAAGGTGTGGGGAGATATCTCCTTGGTTACGCCCGCCAGCAGAGCCTGCTTCTTGATCATTTTGAATATGGAAATGCGGCTGAGCTGCTTGCCGAAGCGGTTGAGAAAGGCAATATCCGAATATTGCGCTCCCTCAGGCTCCGGGCGCACGGCAAGCCACTGCCCGAATGCCTCGACAGCCGACTCCCCCATCGGCACCAGCCTTTCCTTGTCGCCCTTTCCAACTACCCGCACGAAGCCTTCCTCCAGAAAGACTTGGGATATACGCAGGGATGATGCCTCGCTGACGCGAAGTCCGCAGCCGTACAGGATTTCAAGAATTGCGCGGTCCCGGGCTCCGGAAGGAGTGCTTGTGTCCACGCTGTCGATGATGGCATTCACCTCTTCAACTGAAAGCACTACCGGGAGATAGCGGCCGAGTTTGGGGGCATCCACCTTGTCGCAAGGGTTATCCTGCCTCTTTCCCTCCTTCACGAGCCAGTCGAAAAAGGATGTCAGCGAGCTGAGAAGCCGGGCCTGTGAGCGTTTGGAAAGCAGTTCCGAGCAGGATGCAAGATAGTCCGTCAGCTCGTCCGGGCCCAGTCCTACAAGGTCATCGGCGAAGGGCGAAGACAGAAAAGCCTGCACATCGCTGCAATATGCGCTTACGGTATTGGGGGACATAGCCCTCTCTACGCCCAGATAATAGGCGTAATCGTCCAACAGGCTGAGTCGGGTGAGGTCCATTGTGAATTATTTCAGCAAGAGAGTCGCCTCGTTCCAGGCGGTCTCGCGGAAGTACGAATTGAGAGTCGTCCTGCTTTCGGTAGGAATGTAGGTGCCAATGCCGCTGAAACGCTCCGCATCAATTGGGGTGGAGATAAAATATGGCGTGGAATTCTTATAGACAACCAACTGCTCAAGAGCCTGGTCAAGGGCCTGAAGTTCCGCCTCGCTTGCTCCCAGAGCCTTCACATAGTCCCTGAAGTCGAAATTGTATGTAAAGGAATAGTTGTAGCTCTGAACGCTCCAGGGGTTTACCTTCATCACCTCTTCCCTGTGAGCCTCAAAAATATCTTTGCTCACATCCGCAAGGGCCTGCATTTTCGAACAATCGTACAGCCCTATGGTGGCATAGCTGCCGGAGTTCGCGCACATATTGAAATAATCTTCGCAAAGTCCTACCAGGTCGGGATCTCCATCGGCAAGCAGCCTTGCGGCCATATCCGGATAGTTGAAACCGTCGCTGATGACTTCGGTAGGAGATGCAACTATGTAGTCACACAAGTCTTTCAGTTCATAGGCGACCTCCACTCCGCCCATAAGGCAGGCGTCAAAGGCTATATAGTCCAGATGGAAAGGAATGGCATCGCGCAGCTGGTTTATGTCCAGGGACTTGCGGTTGCGGGAACTCCCGTCATACTGGGCGCCTATCCACGAAGGAGCTATGTTCATATCGATATTTTCTCCTGAATAATCACTCGGTATCCACCCGTTGCCGTGGGATGTAATGACAAGACCGTAATGATTGGACGGGAAACTCCTTCGTGCGGTTTCCATCACGGAGCGCATAAAGTCCGGAGTCATAGTATTGGCAAGAAGGTCGAAGGTGGCAAGAGTGTCCTTGCACACTACGCCTCCACGGGTGTATAGCCGGTAGAGGACTGGGGCTGTTTTGGTAGTATAGTCGCCCCTGCGCTCAGCCGCGTGGGAATAGACAAGAACCACATTCCTTTCATTGAAATACGGGATATCTCCCTGACAGAACTGCTCTATGTTCAGGGCAAGGTTGCCGACCAGGTCATTGTAGCCTTCGGAATAGAGTATCAGAACTTTCTGGTATCCAAGTCCGGGCACGGGCTCCCTGTCATACGGCAATCTGTTCCCGGAGTCCGGTAATGGCTCTGAGTTATCTGTGCAGGAAGCAAGGGCCACCGCACAAAGCACCGTCAGCAATATTGATTTCAAGTTCTTCATCCCGACAAAGATACGGAATAATGAAAAAAATTAC
>SAMEA3663208__coassemble_197_pt1 | contig 26607 bp, 18 predicted proteins | sample SAMEA3663208__metabat2_low_PE_018 | metagenome-assembled genome bin SAMEA3663208 (sample SAMEA3663208) | pig gut metagenome | biome: pig gut; feature: pig-associated habitat; material: faeces | place: China | collected 2013
GGGAATGGCCCTGACCCTGCCTATTTCTTCCGCTGCGATTTGCGCGGGACTCGGGCTTACGGGTCTTGCCGGAGGGGCGGCTCTTGCCGGATGCTGCGCACAGATGGTTGGCTTTGCCGTGCTTAGCTTCAAGGATAACCGCTGGGGCGGAGTGGTGAGCCAGGGTCTGGGCACCAGTATGCTCCAGATGGGAAATATCATACGGAAGCCGCTGGTGTGGGTTCCTGCCATACTGACTTCTGCAATTACCGGCCCTCTCGCCACTTGCGTTTTCAAGCTGCAGATGAACGGAGCAGCCGTAAATTCCGGAATGGGAACTTGCGGTTTGTGTGGTCCTATCGGTGTGTGGACAGGTTGGGTAGCGCCCTCCGAGGCGGCACTTGCCGGAGGTGCTGTCGCTCTGGACCCGGGTTTCGGGGACTGGATGGGACTGCTGCTGGTGAGCATAGTGCTCCCCGCCCTAATCTGCGGCCTTATCGGCTGGGCCTTCCGCAAAGCCGGCTGGCTCCGCGAAGGGGACTTGAAAATATAGCTGCCAACATCGATCTACTCCCTTCCCAAATTTCAGCTACCCCATTCCCTGATTTCAGCTACTCCCTTCCCTGATTTTTGCTACTCTGTTTCCAAATCTCAGCCCGCAGCTTTCCCCGCAGCCTCCCAGCTGCTTTCCCGCTGCCGGCTTTCCCGCTTTCCATGATGTCGGCTCTCACATCGGGAGCAAAAACGGCATTCTACGCAGTTTTTCCTCCTCATCTGACACACCGGGAAATTACCAGTGTGCCCCACACTGCCCTCTGTGGCACATTCCCAAATTCCTAATGTGTAACATCAGGAGTGAAATCGCCCTCCCATGCACTTTTCCTTCCTAAAGTGTCACATCAGGAGCAAAACCGGCCTCACACACACTTTCCCCTCCTCATCTGACACATCGGGAAAACGCCAACCTGCCCCACACTGCCCTCTGTGGCACATTCCCCAATTCCTAATGTGTAACATCAGGAGCAAAAACGCCCTCCCACGCACTTATCCCTCCTAATGTGTAACATCAGGAGTAAAATCGGCCTCCCGTACACTTTTCCCTCCTCATCTGACACATCGGGAAAACCTGACCATGCCCCACAGCTACCTCCATACCACATTTCAGTTTTCCTCATGTGTTACATCAGGAGCCAAAACCGCCTCTCACACACATTCTCTTCCCCATCTGACACATCGGGAATAAGCTGCTGGTTGGTGACTGCTGTTTTCGTTCGGTGAGTATGCTTTTCAAATATTTTTTGAGTGCGGATATAAATGAAAATTGCCTTCTAAAGAAAAATATTTACGATTCTTTCGAAAAAATGACGATTCTTTAGGAAAAACACTATTTCTTTCGACGATTTAGTTTTGACTTTACTTTTATGCTTCATAATTTTGCGTACAGGTGACCCGGAAGAACCTTTTCTATCACATGTTTAACCAATGACCGGGCTCCTAAACTATAGCAATGAAAAATATCTATCATTTATGCCTAACGGCACACGACGAAGTCCTTATCAGAAATGAAGAAGACGCAAGACAGATGATCAACCTTTCTGCTCTTGCTTCATCCAGAACTGAAACGGTCATTCTTACTGATGCAGAGATGTCAACTCATTTGCATCAAAACATCTGTGCAACCAATCCTCGGGATTATTATCTTTCTTTATCGGAAAGTCTGGCAAAAGACTTTAACCGGAGGCATAACCGCTCTGGGCGGCTATTCGACAAAAAACCGTTCATTTTGCAATTGCAGGGCCCAAATCACATTCAAATGTCTCTATGCTACAGTTTGAGACAGGGAGTCCACCACGGAGCAGTACAAACTGCTTTCGAATATCCGTGGTGCAGTGCCAATGCTCTATTTCGTCACGAAAGAGGTGTTTCATCTGAAAAGGCACTTCTATCCGGTGCGGCTCAGTTACACGATTTGTTTCCCAAAGGGGCTGATATCCCGGACTCTTGGGAGGTTGGAAAGGATGGTATTCTTTTGCGCCGATGCTTTGAAGACATACGCTTGGTGGAAACTTGGTTCGGAACAGCAAAGTCATATATGTTCTCAATGAATCGTAAAACTAGTGATGAGTGGCTGAAAGAGCAGGAAAAAGATGGCCTGAATGAGCCTCCTGTCACTCTGAATCTGTTGGAAAGAGGGTATTCTGCGGAAGATATTTCCCGGATGCTTCAGAATGAAGGAAATGCAAAATACAATCATAGAAGAATTTCGGATATGGAGATATGTAAACTGATTGACAAAGAGATGCTTGGAAGGTATCACGTTCAATCGGTTTATGAGCTGGACATAACTCAGAAGCTGCATATTGTTGATGAATTACGCTATGATGCAAAATGTTCAAACATCCAGCAACTGTCGCGTTGTGTTGCACTGAAATATTAAAATGTGTAATTTTGTTCTTTCGAAGGGCCATAAGGCTTTTCGAACGAATAAAACACTATCACAATGAGCCAGGTACATCTGATTGACCACCCGATGGTACAGCATAAGCTGACCATTATGCGAGACAAATCCACTCCGTCAAACATCTTCAGACAGCTTCTTTACGAAATCTCCCTCTTGATGGGATACGAGATTACACGTGACTTCCCTATGGAGGATGTCGTTGTCGAAACCCCGCTGGAGACCGCGACGCTAAAGAAAATTGCCGGCAAAAAAGTCGCAATTGTTCCTATCCTTCGTGCCGGACTCGGAATGGTGGACGGTCTTCGTGACCTCATTCCGGTTGCACGTGTCGGTTTCATCGGTCTGTATCGTGATGAGGAGACACACAAACCTGTCCCATACTACTGCAAACTTCCTAAGGGCGTTGACAAGAGACTGGTCATCTTGACTGACCCTATGCTCGCTACCGGAGGAAGTGCCTGCGATGCTATCGACCTTGTAAAACAGAAGGGTTGCCAGGATATCAGGCTTATGTGTCTGGTTGCTGCTCCGGAAGGAATCAAGATGGTACAGGAGAAGCATCCTGATGTCGATATTTATGTTGCATCCATCGACCGTCAGTTGAACGAAAACTGCTACATCCTTCCTGGTCTCGGCGATGCCGGTGACCGCATTTTCGGAACGGAATAGCAACAATATGATTTTTCTCATAAGAGGGCGACCGTAATAAGTCGTCCTCTTTTGGCATTTGCTCTTTGGATAATCAATACTGAAACAACCTATGCGGCATAACTATGTGCAATTCGTCTGCTCCTAAATCCTGATGTGACACTTTAGGAAGGAAAAGTGCATGGGAGGGCGATTTCACTCCTGATGTTACACATTAGGAATTGTGGGAATGTGTCGTAGAGGGCAGTGTGGGGCAGGTAGTGGTTTTCCCGATGTGATAGATGAGGAGGGGAAAGTGTGTGTGAGGCCGGTTTTGCTCCTGATGTGACACTTTAGGAAGGAAAAGTGCATGGGAGGGCGATTTCACTCCTGATGTTACACATTAGGAATTTGGGAATGTGGCGTAGAGGGCAGTGTGGGGCAGGTTGGCGTTTTCCCGATGTGTCAGATGAGGAGGGAAAAGTGTGTGTGATGCGACTTTTGTTCCTGATGTATTAGATGAGGAGGAAAAAGTGTGTGGAAGGGCGTTTTGGCACCTGATGTGATAGATTGGAAAGGAAAAGTGAACAGGAGGGCCTTTTCGTTCCCGAAGTGTCAGATGGGGAAATTCCGGGCTGAGATGGGGAACCCCGGCTGCACCACACCGTGCAACACTTACCCCTCCAGGATGTAGGAAATGCCTTTGACGATTACGGTATCTTTGTCGGCCTCTTCAGCGAGTTCTGCAAACGGGGCTATATCCAGATGGATAAACTCCTCGTTTTTGAGCTCTTTGAAGCGGCTGCGGTCAGTGCGCACCGCAGCGGGAGCCGCCTTGTAGCCCATCAGCAGCACGGAAGCCATCCAGCGCCGGTGCTCTATTTCCGAAAGGGTATCATAGTCCTTCTCCGTAATGCTTCCCCCGAATATGCGCAGCTTCATAGGAATTGAATCCGCACTTGCAATGCTCGAAAGCTTGTGCGCATAAGGAATACCGGCCCAGGCCTCATCTTCCGAAGCGGCAGGCGGGTTGCCGTATTCCAGGTCATATAGCCTGTTCACCCTCTTGCCTCTTTGCGAACGGCGCAGCAGCAGCGCATCGCACCCCTCCATAGCCTCACCGAAGCACCTAAGTGAGCCGAACTGCCCGCAGGCCAGGGCCTTCTGAACCATAATGCTGCTCTCCTTCTGGTACACGGCCACCGGTACTCCGGCCTTTCTGAGAGCCTGCGGCAAATACAGCGCCGCATCCAGATTCTCGTCCGATTCCCCGAAGCACAGCGCCACCGCCAGTTCCACAGCCGGGTCCTCTGCCCAGCCCGTCAGTTCTCCCCGAAGGCGCTCGGAGCACAGCGGAGCATCTACAAACTCCCACTCTATATCCATAAAATCCCCATATCCGCTGTCCGGGCTGTGCTCCTCGCGCCCCTCAGCTCCCACATACGTGTAGTGCGAAAGCTCGAAAAGACTCCAGTACTGTCCCGTGAACTCCTCCATCTGCCTCTTCATATCCTCTCCTACAAAGGAGATGATACTCCGCCTTCCGTTCTTGGCATATTCCGGGAAATGGCAAAGCTGCGAAGCAACGCAGGCTACCGAACGCGCCAGCTCGGTATCTCCCGCAATCACCAGACGAAGGCTCTTGCCCTCGGCAGGCACCGGCAGGAAATCGCTGTCCACCAGCAGCTGCTCGGCAAGGTAATCGCTGCTCAGCACCATCTCCACGCAAAGGCGGCTCTCCTCCTTTCTAACCAGGCGGCTGAGCATATCCATACTTGTGCGGCGATTTAGCGTAATGAAGCAAGGAATGCGTGCCCCTTGTGTTCCCACTATCCCGCGAAGATCGTCAAGCGCGTGGAGCAGGGTAGCATCGTGCTGCGCATCCTCCTCTTCTCCAAGCAGATAGATGCAACACGCCTGACCTGGACAGGCGCTCCGGAGCTCATCGGCATTGCTCATATCTCCCCTGTACCACACAATGCGGCGGCAGAAAGCCTTGTTGTCCAGGGCCGTCTCGATGCGGGAGCGCAGCTGCTCGGTATCTTCCGTGCTCATCACCACTATCTCGCTGTCCTTGAAGCAGTTCTCGCTGCACATCTGCCTCAGCATATCCTCAAGCTGGTGGCCGCTGCCGAAAATCAGCACGTGTCCCTTCATACGGTAGCGCTTCTCGCCCCTGCGGTACTTCCCGGAGATATTGTCGAACACGTTCGAGAAGGCCGAAACGGTAAGCGCATTAAGGAGCAATATGCCGCCGAAGGCAATAATCAGGCTGAAGATATTGTGCCCTTCCAAAGGGAAACTGCCCGGGTCCAGATACAGATTGAGAATATCCGTCCACTTCAGCGCCCAGATGCTGCCCACGAGGCAGAACACGGCAAACAGTGTAACCACCAGAGCCGCCAGCCAAGCCAGCTGCCTTCCTTCGCCCTCAGAGAGGAGCCTGTCAATTTTGCGTCTCAGCATATTTGTCTTCTATTATATCGAGAATATCATCCAAATCCTTGTCCCCATAATCCTCTGCCGCCTTTTCGGCAAGCTCGAACACTTGCGCAAAACTCTGTTTCGACTGCTTGAGGAAACCGTTTTCCGGCTCCGTTTCCCGGAGCATTCTCTCGATGCGGTGCAGGGCGGCAGCGAGCACTTCCCCGGTCTCATAATGCTCTAAAGAAAAAGCAGTGGCGGTAGCCAATACGAGGTAATGGAAAACTATCTCAATGGCTTTTGCATTGCCCTCAAATCCTTCAGCCCGCACAAACATCTTCACCGTCCGCAAATACTCCCTGCTCCTTTCGAACAGCAGGTCCTGCTTCTTCAAAGGCAGCAGCATCTGCAGTGCAGTCAGATAGTAATGCGAAGACGAAACCAGAAGCGTGAATCCATCCTGATTCATCTCCAAGCTGCCGGTAATCTCATCGTACTCCCGGAAATACTGCTCCAGACTCTCTGCCACCTTCTTTTTCTTGAAAATAAGGTCTGTCGGGCCGATTCTTGTCAATGAAGCATTCAGCACCTTCATCCTGTCCGACGGGCTGTCCTTGAAAGTCTGCCGGAGCAGTTCTTCCGCCTTCGCCTTCTGGCCCTTTTGCCCAAGCAGAAAAGCCCCGTTGGAAGCCAGCTCCCGCATCAGCCTTCCGCTGTCCGGGAACCCGGCCTGCGAGCAGCGCCCAGCGGCTTCGATAGCCTTGTCCAGATGCTTGACATTATGCCCTGCTATGCTTGCATACACAAAACACTCCGGGATGCCCAACTGTTTGTATTCTACATCCTCCAACCATTCGCTCATCCTGGCGACAAGCCTTTGCGCATCTTCTGTCTTGTAGGAAAGGCCTATGCTTGCCGCCATCATCAGCTGCAGGCGCGGCCCCGGCTCAAGACCCTTGCAATACTTCTCGAAAGCCTTGCTGTCCAGCACCCCGTCGCTTTGAAGCTGGCGGAACTGTGGACCGTAAATATCCTTAAGACGGGTCAGATTGCCTCCGTGAAGGAAGTCCCCTTCCAGAAGGTAGTGTCCGTAGTGCGACACCTCTCCTCCTGCCACGGCATAGTACAAGCCCATACTCTCTCGGAAGCTGTCGCTGGCTTCGAGCCCGAGTATGTATTCGGAAATCTTCTTCTGATGCTTCTGCAGCACATCCTCTTCGACGGTAAGATATTTGGCGCGCCACAGGTGGCGGGCCGAGTCTTCGAAGAAGAAATCCTGAAGGAAATTCATCGCGCGCCAGAACTGCAGGGCATCCCACTGCTCACCGGCAAACCAGGCAATATCCCGCTCCCTCAAGCCGCCCGGAGCCGCGGCTATTGTCCATATAGCCAGCCGCATCTGCTCTCCGAGACCGAGGTTATGTGCTATGGAATTGACCATAAAGGTCATAATGTCGTAAGGCGTATCCGGCATCTCCTCCCACAACTCTTCAAGATAGCCGTTGATGGCATCAATCTGGCTGCCTTCGCGGCTGCGTATTAGCTTGAAATCCTCCTTGCTAAGGGATTCGAAGAGCCGTATCAGATTGTGGACCTTCAACGGAGGAAGAATGGTCTTCTTGCCCTTAGCCGCCACCAGCATAGCCTTTCGGATTGACTCCGGAAGCTCCAGAAAATACTCCTTCTCGTAGTTGGATATAAGCTCTTCTGCGAGAGCGGCATTGCCTTCAACACCCGTAATGAACTGCCCGCGTACGTGAGGGAAATCTTTCAGGAAAGTCTTTTCCGCCACCGAGTCGCTCGGCAGATTTATGCTTATGTTCACCTGGTCCTTAACCCTCGCCAGCCAGTTCATATGCAGGTCCTTCGGCGAGCGGGTTTCCAGCTGCTCCACATTGTCGAGATAGATGTAGATATAATAATCCTCCGCCGCTTTGCTTACCAGGGCTTCAAAAACGTCATACAGCTCTGAGTCCGGCATAGTGGTGAGCATAGGCTCATCCTCCGGAAGGCCCTCTTCCTGCAGCAGCTGAGCGAGTTCGTGAATCCATCTGACAAGCACGGGACGCATGGAATCGCTGAACTCCGAAAGCCCGAAAACTCCCACAAGACGAACGACATCCTCCTCCCCGTCCCATTCGGAGTAACGCCTTGCCAGAGCGGTGCTTGCCCCGAAGCCGTGCACATAGCTTATGGCGTAATCCGACCCCTCGTCAGTATCCATATCGCTTGCCGGAAGCTCGATAGAGCCCGGCAGCAGGCGCAGCAGGGTAGAGAGCTCCAGCTCCCCTTCCTGTTTCCACCAGCTCGCGCTGCCGTCCTGCTCTTCCCTTGCGGTCTCAAGCTCGATTTGCTGAGCAAGCTGCTCCGTTACAATGGCTTCAAACTCTTCCGAACAGAATTCTCCATCCTTCCAGTCAAGGTGATAAGCGGTACAGCGGTCGTCCTGTCCGGCCCTTTCGCTGAAGAGCTTCTGCACCTTCGACTTGAGGGTTTTGAGTTTGGAAAGCAACTGCGGGTCGCTTTCGCAAAAGGACGCTTTGAGCTCCGTCGGGATGCCCTCATAGGAAGCCTCGTCGCGAAGGAAAAACAGCACGTGGGAAGAGTCGAAACTGCCCTGGGACAGAGCACCATAGACAATCTCCATCTCAGTCACCGAGCAGCCCGCCGTATCTTTGAGCAGGTCCCTATCCTCTCCGGAAAGGCCGTCAATGAACTCCTTCCAGCGCTCCACCGGAGGAACCCAGCCGTAGCGCTGCCCGATAAGGCCTATGAAGAAAGGTCTTGAACTGTTGATGCAGCAGGTGCATACATCGAGCACCTTCAGCTCGCTCTCCTCCTCCGACATCTTTGCGGTATTGACACCAAGTCTCAGGTCTATAGCCTGCAATTCTACACGCCTGCTGCGGAAACGGCGGTTCAGCTCGGGAATCACCTTGAACTTGATGACATCCCTCTCGTAGTCCATATCCTTGAAGGTGGACGAAATGAAGATGTTGTATCTGCGCCAGTTCTTGTCCATTTCCAAATATAGGAATAATTCCTTACTTCCCCATATTCAAGCCCTTGGTGTTTGCGCTCCAGTGCGGGGCGTAGAGGCATTGAACGGTTGAGGCAGGAGCCTGGAAAACTCCTTCTTGAGTGACGGTGAACTCCTCGGTGAGGGTAAAATGCTCCTCCGGAAGGATATTGAACCAGTATCGTGTCGAGGATTTCTTTACATCCCTGTAAAGCCCGTATAACCAAAGTCTGGAGTAGCCTGACTTCTGGTTCACAGGCTGCAGGCAGGCGGGACGTTGCAGCTCCAGCCGCGCGAGCGAACGGTTCTGCGCGCTCCAAATCGGGATGACCGCACGAAGCTGGGCGCCAGCACTCAGGCTCTCGCCCTCCGCGAGCGGCCTCCAGCTGCCGTCCGCCTGCCTGCACTCCCACAGCACATCCAGGCTCATACCATTGCCCGAATCCTGAATCTGAGCAAACGGCAGAACGGCAGTGCGCGAAAGGCTCACAATGCGCGAAGAGAGCAGTTCCTTCGAGCCGTCAAGCACGCAGGCATAAGCCATTACGGCCGTCGGGTCGCTGTCCCACTTCTGGGTTTCCTTCTGAATCATTATCCACAGCCTCAGCCCGTCCGCAAGGGCAGCATCGCGCTTCGCAAATACTTCTATCAGCAGCAGATGGGCATATATTTCGCTTTCCAGCACGCCGCGAAGAGGCATCACCGCGTTAGGGAAATAGCTTCCTCCCATAGGATGCGGCTGTGCGTATTCCCTCAGCGAGGCGGCATCCCGGGAGATAGTGCTGCGCAGGCGCTTTCCTGCCGTCAGTCCCAGGCCCCACTGCTTTGCCAGCTTCACTCCCTCAGGGGACGAGAGCAGGGCCTCCGATGCGAGAGCGCGGCGCGCCTTGGTTATGATTTGTCCCGTATAGCTTTCCTTGTCTTTCGATGTCAAGAAATTCTTTACTTCCCTGCGGCGCGCCGCGTTCATCTTTCCCAGCGGCTGATTCGGGTAGCGCGAGCGCACAAGGCAATAAAGTTCAACCGGAAGCGCTGCGTTGTCGAGCCAAGTCACCGTACTCCCGAGTTCTGCGAGTTCCGAAGGAAGGCAGCGGCGGCTTCGCAGCTGAGCGCAGCACTCGAGTATGTAGGCGCTCACATAAGCGTTCGGCTCCATTCCCGGCATCCAGGCGAAGCCGCCGCCCTCAGTTCGCAGTGCCAGCAGCTTTGTGCAAAGCGAATCCGTCGCCGCTTCAGTGCCGCTGATGCCTGCACTCAATGCGCGGACAAATATTGCCTCCATAAGCGAAACCGCATTCTCGCTGTCAGGCTTCTTGTCCGCATCCAGTACATCCGCAAGTATGGCTGCAACATCGCGCTCGCTCTCTTCGAATACGCCTCCAGGGTTTTGGAACTGATCCTTAAGGCTCTGCACAAGGGCTTCGCGGTCCATTCCGGAAAGCAGCAGGGCAGAGTGCGCCTCGGTGAGCTGCTGTTCGTTCGGATAGACAGGACAGCTGACAAGCAGACCGTCCGAGCCTGCCTTGCAGCTGAATGTAAACTTTATCTTTACATCACTGATGCCGTCAGGTATTCTCAGGCCTTCAGCCTGATACTCCGCTGCTCCTCCCCGCAGGATCAACTCCCGGCTTTCGGAAAGCAGCACATCCTTTCCGCTGCTGATTTCCATAGTGAGAACTCCCTTCTGTGCTGCTCCTGCATAGATAGCAACGCGAGGCCTGTAAATGTCTCCGCTGTAGAGGAACTGAGGCTCCGTGAAGCGCAGCTCGACAGGGCGTGTCACCAGGAACTCCCTCTGTATGCTTCTGCCAATCCTGTCCTTGCTGTGGGCATAGACTTTCACGACATAAGTCGATAATTTGTCGGCAGATGTAAAGGAAAACTTTACACGGCCCTCTGCGTCCGGGTACAGCACAGGCTCGAAAGCCAGCACATCCAGCATATCGCTGCGCAGCTGTATTTCCTCATCTGCTGCAGCATCTTCCGCCTCCTCTACGGCATTCTCCCGTGCAGCCGGGGCCGCAAGGTCCATCATCGCTCCCTCGGCTTTGGTCATACTCAGGTAAGGCCTGAAACCCAACGAATTGGAGCGTCCGCAACTGTAAGAGTACTGCGCTCGCCATCCCCTCACGGTACGGGCATCCACATCCGGCCAAGGCTGCCTGTTGATAAGGTCTATAGACTTGTCATAGACAGTAAACGCCGCCTCCGCTCCCGGTGAAGTGCGGATTGTAAAGAAATTCTTTACACGAGTATCGCTTTTATCGACAAAACTCTCAAAGTAAAGAGGAAGATTACAGTCTTGTAAAGAATTCTTGTACTCGTGGCTCCAGGTTTCAGCTCTTGCATGCCTGAACCAGAACACCAGGATACTCAGCGGACCCTGCTCTCCGGCCGGTCGCGCGAACTCAACTGTCTGCACGGAGCCCTGAGCCCCCGCTTCCCCGACTATATACACTTTCCTGTACTCAAGCAGGCTACCGTCTTCGCGCTGTAGCCTCACCACCGCCCAGATGTCGTGCATAGTACAGCCAAGCTGCACTCCGAGCTCTCCGCGAGGCAGTACAAAGGCCTTGAAATCTTCTCCCAGGCACTGCTCATCTTCAATAACTACGACTGCATCACTATAGACCCGTTGAGATTCCCGTCCCCGGTATGCGCAATTCGCCTCAACCAGATATTGCGCACTCTTGCGCGGCAAGGTGCAATAGACATCCTCCCCCTTCGATACTCCGCTTGCCACCACCACGCCGCCTTCCTTGATGTACCACGATACGGAATCGACGGGGAAACGTGTGTCGAAGCTCAGCCTCAGCTCTTCCGAAGGCAGTGCGGAGCCTAAATCCGGCACCACATATTCTCCTGCTTCATTTTTGGCTCTAACTGAAAGATACATAGACGGTTTGGTGCGAACTACCGCCCAGGTTCCCGCCTTTGCGCTCTCGCCCGAAGCCTCTGTGTTGCTGAACACGGCATCAACCCTGCCGTCGACTCCCGCCACATACACGTGGAAACCGCCCAGGGAGTCCAGCTCCACCTCCTTTGTGATGGTACGGCGCACCCCGTCAATCACCCCGCTGAGTTCCACGCTTGCGCTACTGCACAGGAAAGGCCTTCCGGAGGAAGTGCGCACGCGCCCGCTCAGCCTAACGGTATCTCCCGGGAACCAGTATTGCTGCTGTTTGTCGCAGAGCACTTCGAAGTTCGACAGCACATAGTCTCCCGAATAAACGCTCTGGAAGCCCAGATATTTATCTCCGTGGAAGATGTTGAGCCAGATATTCCCGCTCTTGCCTTCGCCGGGAAGCACGAACTCTCCGAAGGCTGAGCCCCAGCTGTTGAGGCTGTGCTCGGCTGTCAGCAGCAGCTCATAATCCGCATTCCTGGCTTCGAGTCTCACAAGGGCATTCTCCGGCAGGTTGAAGCCTATGATTTTGTATTTTAGAGTGTCGCCCGGATGATAGGCTCCGCTGGAAGTAAGCACAAGGGCGCTCGGCTCAGGACTGCCTGGGGCTTTGATTTCCACGGGAGCTATCCAGTCGGAGAGCCGGAGCAGCCCGTCTGGCCCCGTGTATTTTGCACGGACGACATCCCCATCCCGGGTTTCCACCTCGAAGCCTTCTACCGGCTGACCGGTGTAGTAGTCCGCAACATATAGCTCTTCTCCGGTCAGGTTTCTTGCGACGGAGAGGCTTATCTGCGAATAGTGCTGCGGATTCTTTCCGTCCAGGGTGAAACTGTACTCCCCATCCGGAAGCTCCGGGAGGTTCAAATAGTATTCATTCTTGACATAGAAGGAATTGATAGGGTTTCTGATGGTAATTTTCCAGACCGTCTTGCCCTCCTCATCCTTCATCTCCAGATGAGTCTTCTCTGTATTCTTGAAACTTAGAGTAAGCACGCAGTCGGAAATGCTGGCAGTGACACTGCTTGATTCCAGCTCGTCGAGCAGAGACTTTGCGTCCGGCCAGAATTCTGCGAGTTCCTTCACATCGCCGTGCAGAATCCTGTAGTCCAGCTGCCCCGCTTTCGCCAGCCTCAAATCCCTGAACCGCCTGTTAAGAGAGTCCATCTGTTCTTTACAGCCGAGGTAGGAGAGTGCCGCAACATAGTCATTGGGAAAGTCCAATTCGCCGCAGAACATCGGCCCTGTAGGGGTCTTTGCCTTTTCCATTTTTTCCTTGCCGGACTGTACGAAGCCCCGAAGCTGTCCCAGGCTCCAGTATTGCTGACGATCCAGATAATACAGGCTTACCAGACCGTTGTCCAAGGCTTCTATTTCTTTATCCAGGGCTGTCCGCAGCGAATCCCTCCGCTTCCAGCTGAGCCTGCCTCCTGCATTCACATACTCTTTCCCGGCCTTGTAGTAGTCCCAGACCGCACCCTGTTCCAATGCTGCCGCCTTGATGCGTCCGAGCAGCTCCATCTCGGATTTCGGTTTGTCTTCGGTTTTAAGCTTTTCGTACTCCTTCCAAAGCGAAGAAAGGCTCTGTGCGGGCGCAATCGCGCACACCAGGCTCAGAGCAACAATGCAAAATGCGGATTTAAGAGACTTCATAGCGCAAATTTAACTATATTTGTATGATTGGTACGACACCTCAATTAAACACTTGATATTATGACCACAGAACAAAAACAGTTTATCCGTGATTGCCGTGACAGGTATCTGACGGACCTTAAAGAAAATATTATGCCATTCTGGCTCAAGTACGGCCTCGACCGTGAGAACGGGGGAGTCTATACTTGTCTTGACAGGGACGGAACCCTTATGGATACCACCAAGTCCGTGTGGTTCCAGGGCAGATTCGGATTTATCTGCGCCTATGCTTACAACAATGTGGAGAAGAACCCTGAGTGGCTCGCCGCTTCCAAGTCCTGCATAGACTTCAGCAACGCCCATTGCTTCGACACTGACGGACATATGTTCTTCACCGTAACCGGTGACGGCAAGCCTGTCCAGAAGCGCCGTTATGTATTTTCCGAATGCTTCGCCATCATCGCTATGGCCGAGTATGCCCTCGCTTCCGGTGACAGGACCTACGCCGATAAGGCACTCGAGCTCTTCCACCGCACCCGAAAGATGCTTGCAACTCCAGGCTTCCTGCCTCCGAAGACAACCCAGACAGGCTACAGCCATTCCATCACTATGATGTTCTTCAACGTGGTCCTCGTGCTCAAGAAGGTCATCGATGACCCTGAGCTTGATGCCCAGCTTGCAGAATCCCTTCGCATCCTCAAGGACAAGCTCCTTTCAGAAGAATATCACACTATACTCGAAAGCGTGGACGAAGAGGGCAAGCTCATCGATACCATCGCCGGCCGCGTCATCAATCCTGGCCACTGCATCGAGACAGCCTGGTTCCTTATGGATGCGGCTCCTCTCTATCCAGACCCTCAGGCAGTGCGCGAACTCGGCGTGAAGATTTTCGACTGGGACTACAAATGGGGTTGGGACGAGCAGTACGGCGGCATCATCAACTTCCGCGACTGCAGAAACTTCCCTCCTCAGGACTACTCCCAGGATATGAAGTTCTGGTGGCCTCAGTGCGAGACCGTCATCGCAGCCCTTGATGCCTATCTCGTTACAAGGGATGAGAAATACCTCGAAATCCACAAGAAGGCTCACGAGTGGGCCTACGAACACCTTGCAGATAAGGAGTATCCGGAGTGGTACGGCTACCTGCACCGCGACGGCACCGTGGCCCAGCCTGCGAAGGGCAATATCTTCAAGGGTCCTTTCCACGTTCCAAGAATGATGATACGCGCAGCTATGCTCTGTGACGAAATCCTCAAACTCTCATAATACTATGCTCTTGAAGGAAAGTTACATCCGCAGGCGCAAGGCGCTGGTGGAAAAAATGGCAGGGGAGCAGGGCGTGCTCGTTTTCATAGGCAACACCGATTCTCCTGCCCAATACAGGGACAACTGCTACAAGTGGCGTCAGGACAGCACCTGGCTCTACCTCTTCGGCATTGACCAGCCGGGTCTTGCGGCAACCATAGACCTCGCTGACGGGACCGCCACCCTCTTCGGTGACGACCCCGACATCGACGATATCATCTGGAACGGCCCTACCCCGTCCGTGCGGGATTACGCCGACAGTTGCGGCATCGAGAAGACAGCCCCTGCGGGAGCACTTTCCTCTGCGGTAAAAGGCAGGAAACTGCATTTCGTGCCTGCTTCCAGGTACTACAACGCACTGAAGCTCTCGGAGCTGACCGGTCTGAAGCCCGAGCAGCATTTCAGCGAAGGCAAGAAGGGCTGTCCGGCCGCTTCCCTGCCTCTTGTGAAGGCTCTGGTCTCAATGCGCCTGGTCAAGGATGTGCAGGAGATAGCTCTGCTTGACGCAGCCGCCGACCTCGGCATCGAGATGCACAGCGTAGCGCGCAGGGGAGTGAAGCTCGGCACCATAGAGCAGAGCATTGTAGGCTCTATGGAGAGCGTTGCCCTTGCCAAGGGCTGGGGCGTCAGCTTCTCCACCATCCTTACGCAGCACGGCGAAGTATTTCATTGCCATAGCCACGAAATGCCCCTTGAGCCGGGCAAGCTGCTGGTCATTGACGCAGGCGTGGAGAGCAACGAGCACTATGCTTCCGACTTCACCCGCACCTACCCTACGGGCGGCCGCTACACCACCCGCCAGCGGGAAATATATCAAATCGTCTATGAGTGCAACGAGCTGGCGTACAGCCTGATAAAGCCGGGCACCAGCTACCGCGACGTCCATATCGCAGCCGCAGAGCATATGCTCCGCCGCCTTGGTGAGCTGGGACTTGTGAACGGCGACCCTGCGGAGCTCGCAGCCCTTGGCTATGGGGGCCTGTTTATGCCTCACGGCCTGGGCCACAATATGGGTCTCGATGTGCACGATATGGAGGACTACGGCGAGAACCTCGTGGGCTACGATGACGACCAGCAGCGCTCCTCCCAGCTCGGACTCGGAAGCCTGCGTATGGCGCGCCGCCTCGCTCCGGGCAATGTGATTACCGACGAGCCGGGCATCTATTTCATCCCTGCCCTCATCGAGCAGTGGAAGGAGCAGGGCATAGGCGGAGGCAGGATCAACTACGAGGCCCTCAAAGCCTACTACGATTTCGGAGGAATACGTCTCGAAGATGATGTGCTTGTGACGGAAGATGGAGCACGGCGTCTCGGTTCGCAAAGGCTTCCTATCTCACCTGATGATGTAGAAAAAGCAATGGCAGAAGAGTAGGATGGACCGGCGCCTTCGCGGACTTGAACTGAAAACTTCCCTTTCGGCACTCGCATCTCTGGCGCTGCCGGGGTGGTGCACCGTCTGTGGACGGCGCCTGGGCTGCCGCGAACGCTTCCTTTGCCTCGAATGTATGGCGGACCTGCCGCTTACCCATTTTGAAACCCTCGAACACAACCCGATGGCGGACCGCTACAACTCCGCCTTCGGGGTGCAGATAGAAGAGTACGAGCCCTACCAGTGGGCAGCGGCTCTGCTCTACTACAACGCCTATACCGGCTACGCCAACATCCCGCGCAACCTCAAGTATTACCGCAACACGGCGGAAGGGCGCTATTTTGCGCGTATGCTTGCGCACAATATTGCACGCTCTCCCCATTTCCGGGATATAGACCTGATAGTGCCTGTGCCCCTGCACTGGCTGCGGCGGGCGCGTCGCGGCTACAACCAGGCCGCCGTAATCGGCTCCGAAATCTCCCGCATCCTAGCTGTCCCTATGGATGCCGGAATGCTTGTGCGAGTCCGCCGCACTACTACCCAGACAGCACTCGACAGGGAAGCCAAATCCCGTAATGTGATGGGGGCTTTCGCCCTCAACGGGCGTCGCGCAGCAAGAAGCCACGCCGTCCACCACATACTTCTGGTGGACGACGTTATGACTTCCGGCGCTACCCTGGCCCAATGCCACAGGGCGCTCAGAACCCATTTCGGCCCCGAGGTGCGCATCAGCTGCGCCACCCTCGCCTTCGTGGGTTAGGCAGATACGCAAAGACCCGGCGCGGAAAGCGTCGGGCCTTTGTGGTCCCAGCAGGGCATGATCCTGCGACTCCCTGATTATGAGTCAGGTGCTCTAACCAACTGAGCTATGGGACCGGTTGGCGGTCTTGATACCGCCTGTTATCAAACTTTGATCTCTACATCAACTCCTGCAGGGAGCTCGAGTCTCATAAGAGCATCAACGGTCTTGGCGTTGCTGTCCTCGATATCGAGAAGTCTGCAGTATGAATCGAGCTCAAACTGCTCACGGCTCTTCTTGTTGACGAAGGTTGAGCGGTTTACAGTGAAGATCTTCTTGTTGGTAGGGAGCGGAATAGGTCCGTTCACCTTCGCGCTGGTAGCCTTCACAGTCTCAACGATCTTGGCTGCTGACTTGTCAACAAGCATATGGTCGAAAGACTTGAGTTTAATTCTGATTTTCTGGCTCATATTGCAATTTTTTACTTTTTACTCATCATCATCGGATCCCTTGTAGCCGCTCTTCTCGATGACATCCTTAGCCATAGCTGCAGGAACTTCTGCATAGTGGTCGAAGGACATTGTGCTGGTAGCACGTCCGGAAGAAAGGGTACGGAGTACAGTCACATAACCGAACTGCTCTGCAAGCGGAACGAAGGCCTTGACAACGCGTGCTCCGTTAGGAGTGGTATCCATTGCGACAATCTGTCCGCGGCGACGGTTGAGGTCACCGACGATATCTCCCATATAATCCTCCGGGGTAACAACCTCGAGGTTCATAATAGGCTCGAGAAGGACAGGGTTGCACTTAGGGCAGGCGTGACGGAATGCCATACGTGCTGCAAGTTCGAATGAGAGCTGGTCTGAATCGACCGGATGGTAAGAACCGTCGAGGAGGGTAACCTTGAGGGACTGTACCTCGTAGCCTGCGAGCACACCGTTTGACATTGCAGAGGTGAAGCCCTTCTGGACGCAAGGGATGAATTCCTTAGGGATGTTACCGCCCTTAACCTGGTTGTCGAACTGAAGTCCGACTACACCCGGATCGGCAGGTCCGATTTCAACGATAATGTCGGCAAACTTACCACGACCGCCGGTCTGCTTCTTGAAGAGCTCACGGTGCTGAATCTTGGTGGTGATTGCCTCCTTGTAGTTAACCTGAGGTGCACCCTGGTTGATTTCGACACCGAACTCACGGCGCAGACGGTCAACGATAATGTCGAGGTGAAGCTCACCCATACCGCTGATGACTGTCTGTCCGGTTTCGTGGTCTGACTTGACTGTGAAGGTAGGGTCCTCCTCAGCAAGTTTAGCGAGTGCTACGCCAAGCTTATTGAGATCGCCCTGGGTCTTAGGCTCCACTGCGATTCCGATTACCGGATCAGGGAATACCATAGACTCGAGTGCGATAGGTGCCTCTTCTGCGCAGATGGTATCACCTGTACGCAGTTCCTTGAAACCGACTGCTGCACAGATATCTCCTGCCTCCACGAAGTCGATAGGATTCTGGTGGTTGGAGTGCATCTGGTACAGACGGGCTACACGCTCCTTCTTGCCGGACCTTACATTGTACACATAAGAACCTGCGTCAAGCCTTCCTGAATAAGCACGCAGGAATGCGAGACGGCCGACAAACGGGTCGGTAGCGATTTTGAAGACGAGACCGCAGAATGGCTCGGAAGCATCCGGCTTGCGCTCTTCTTCCTGGTCGGTATTAGGGTTGACACCCTTTACTGCTCCCTTGTCGAGCGGAGATGGGAGGTATCTGATAATTGCATCGAGGAGGAACTGCACACCCTTGTTCTTGAAGGAAGTACCGCAGGTAGCAGGGACAATCTGCATATTGATTGTACCCTTGCGGAGAGCGGCGATGATTTCTTCCTTGGTAAGGGAGTCAGGATCCTCGAAATACTTCTCCATCAAAGCGTCGTCACACTCGGCAGCAGCTTCCAGAAGCTTGTCTCTCCAGATTGCCACCTCGTCTGCCATCTCGGCAGGGACTTCCTTGATTTCATAATTGACCAGTTCGTCTCCCGTGTAATAGTAAATAGCTTTCCTGTCAATAAGGTCGACGATACCCTTGAACTTATCCTCGCTTCCGATTGGAAGTGCGATAGGAACGGCTGTTGCACCGAGTTTCGTCTTGATCTCTTCGACCACTGCGAGGAAGTCTGCTCCGACACGGTCCATCTTGTTGACGTACGCAATCTTCGGAACTCCGTACTTGTCGGCCTGGCGCCATACGGTCTCGGACTGAGGCTGTACGCGTCCTACTGCACAGAATGTTGCAACGGTTCCGTCAAGAACGCGGAGTGAACGCTCTACCTCGACGGTGAAGTCTACGTGGCCTGGAGTATCTATCAGGTTGATCTGATACTTGTTTCCGTTGTAAGGCCAGAACGCTGTAGTTGCAGCTGAGGTGATGGTGATACCACGCTCCTGCTCCTGGACCATCCAGTCCATAGTTGCTGCACCTTCGTGTACCTCACCGATCTTGTGCGTTTTGCCTGTGTAGTACAGGATACGCTCGGATGTGGTAGTCTTACCGGCATCGATGTGAGCCATGATACCGATATTTCTTGTGAACTTAAGATCTCTTTTTGCCATTTAATAAACTACTTAACTAATACTTGGGAAACTAGAAACGGAAGTGGGCGAAGGCCTTGTTGGCCTCAGCCATCCTGTGCATATCCTCCTTACGCTTGTATGCACCACCTTCGTTGTTGTAGGCTGCTACGATCTCAGCGCACAGTTTTTCTGCCATAGAGTGGCCGGAACGCTTACGCGCGAAAGCGATAAGGTTCTTCATAGAGAGGGAAACTTTCCTCTCAGGACGCAACTCTGTAGGCACCTGGAAGTTGGCACCGCCGATACGACGTGACTTAACCTCAATCTGAGGAGTTACGTTCTCGAGCGCCTTCCTCCAAATATCCAGAGGAGCCTTGTCAGAATCTTTCAACTTCTCGCCTACCAAGTCAATGGCTTCGTAAAAAATTGAGTACGCGATACTCTTCTTCCCCTGCAACATAAGATTGTTCACGAAACGTGTAACCTCCACGTCGTGAAACTTAGGATCAGGAAGTAGAATCCTCTTTTTAGGCTTCGATTTTCTCATTGTTTTGAAAAATTAAAGTGTTTTTTACCATCCTTCAGACTACTTCTTTGGTCTCTTGGCTCCGTAGAGTGAACGGGACTGTGTCCTTCCTTCTACACCAGCGGTATCCAAAGCGCCTCTGAGGATGTGGTAACGTACACCTGGAAGGTCCTTCACACGGCCTCCGCGAACGAGCACGATTGAGTGCTCCTGGAGGTTGTGACCCTCACCAGGGATGTAGGCATTGACCTCCTTAGCGTTTGAAAGACGTACACGTGCAACCTTACGCATAGCTGAGTTAGGTTTCTTAGGTGTGGTTGTGTACACACGCACGCAGACGCCACGCTTCTGAGGGCAAGCATCCAGAGCGCGAGACTTCGACTTGACTTCGATTACCTCGCGGCCTTTGCGAACCAATTGTTGAATTGTTGGCATAAAAAATTGTTAATAAAAAGTGTTGTCCCAAAAATTTGGGGCTGCAAAGATAAGCAAATAATTTTGAATTCCTAACGGAAATCCACAAACTCTACATCTTTTGCTGCTCTTTTTGCATAATCCGGGTCTTTCCGAGCTTCGGAAAGGTAGCCGCGCACGCGCTCGGCATCACCCATACGGGCAGCAGCAACCGCAGCGATGTAGTTGTCGCGAGGAGTGTCGCATCCTGCTATGGACAAGGCCTTTGCGGCATCTCCGGCAAGGATGAGAGAGAGCACTTCGTTGACGCTTCCGGTACCGTCGAGAAGCTCGGCAGCAGCCTTGTAATCACCCTCCAGAATGGCGAGAGTGCCGAGGTTCTTGCGGGCAGCAGGAGTGCCGGCCTCAGTAAAGAGCCTGCGGGCCTCGGAGTAGTTGCCGTAGCGCATCTCGATCACACCCTTAAGGTTGAGGGCATCCTTGTCGCCCGGGCAGCGGTCGAGATATGAGGCAGCGACCTCCTTCTTGTCTTCAAGCAGTGCAATATAAGCCAGATTGTAGTATCCTGTTACGGACTTGAAGCGCTCTGCAGCAAGCCTGTTGTAGAACTTCTTTCCCTCTATGGTACCGGTGATGGAGGCAAGATGGAGCACCTCGGGCTCGGAAAGCATAGCGAGCTGGTTCTGCGCGAGTTCGAGCAGCTCCTCGTCGGAGTAGCCCGTATGCTCGGCGCTGACCACGAAGGTAGCGCGCCTCAGTCCCGGGAAGACCTCATTCTTGATATCATCATATATAAAGGAGAGATTGCGGATTTCGGACTCCCTGACAGCAGGATCGGAATACATGGAAAGCACCCTGAGAATCAGGTCCTTGTCCTCGATATCCGAATTTGCCATTGCTTCCTGGAAACCTTCCCAGTCCTGGCCCATCGAACGGATGGACAGGGTGTCGGCGGTAATGCCCGCATTCTTCTTCCAGGTCTTCACCGCAGCATCGGCACGCCTCTCTGAGAGATTCTGGTTGAGCTCGACGCCTCCCTCAGGAGATGCGTAGGCCACAATCTCGGTACCGGTTATACGGTATCTCTCATCCTGCTCAAGCTCCTTGAGATAGGACTTGTAGAGGGAGATGGCGGTATTGTTGTGGGCATTGTCCTTGACATAGGCCGAGTTTACATCAAACATAATGCTGGTCTCGGTCGTATGCTCGGTGATGAGCTGGAATCCGTCCGGCTTCTGATCCATTTCCCCGCTTCCTATGGCAAGGAGATAAGTGGAATTGCAGCCGTCAGCGACTTTGATTGCAGGAATGTTGATTTTGTTTTCGCCATAGACGAGCACGCAGCGCAGTTCGAGATGGCAAAGCTCCATCCCCGGCACATAGTCGAAAGAAACGCTTTTGCGCACGGTCTTGCCGGCACGTGGGATGGCAACATAGTTGGCCTTCACCTTTTCTCCCTGATAGATGGTAGCCTCGCCAGTCCTCTGCCCGCCTTCATAAACGAGCACGGGAGTTACCACGAGAGTAGCTCTTTCGTAGAAATAATCCTTGGGGAAGGACATTGAAACTGTAGCGTCTATCTTGCCGCTCTTGACGACAAGCACTTCCGGAGCGCAGGTAATTGCAACCTCGTCGAGGTTGTCGGCCATCTGCTTCTTGGTGGTGGCGCAGGAGGCAAGAAGAGCCAATACGGCTGCGCCTGTGAGTAATAGTCTGCTTGTTTTCATATCTTGCAAAGATAATCACTTTTTTAGTATCTTTGTAGGTCTGGACATATGGATAGTCAAGAATTACAGAGAATTAAGAACAGGTACGACATCATTGGCAATGATGCCGCGCTCAATATTGCGCTCGAAACGGCAAGCGTTGTCGCTCCGAGCGACCTCGCCGTGCTCATCACCGGCGAAAGCGGAGTCGGCAAGGACGTCATCCCGCGCATCATCCACGATGCGAGCCGCCGCAAGACGGGTCCCTTCCTTGCAGTCAACTGCGGAGCGATTCCGGTAGGAACCATCAACGCAGAGCTTTTCGGTCACGAAAAAGGGTCCTTCACCGGCGCCGTGGCCACCCGAAAGGGATATTTCGAGGAAGCCGACGGAGGTACCCTCTTCCTGGATGAAATAGGCGAGCTGCCGAAGGAGACCCAGGCAATGCTGCTGCGCGTGCTCCAGGACGGGGAATACATCAAGGTGGGTTCCTCCAAGGTGGAGAAAACCGACGTGAGAGTGATTGCGGCAACCAACCTGGACCTCACCCACGCCGTTGCCGAGGGGCGTTTCCGCGAGGACCTCTACTACCGTCTCAACGCGATTCAGATCAAGATGCCGTCGCTGCGCGAACGCAAGGACGACATATATCTGCTTTTCCGCAAGTTCAGCTCCGACTTTGCGCAGAAGACCCGCCTGTGCAAGCTCTCGCTCACGCACGAGGCCATCAGCCAGCTGCGCAATTACCGCTGGCCGGGCAATATCCGCCAGCTCAAGAACTTCACCGAAGCGCTTACCGTTATGGAGTCCGAGCCCGCCACCCCTCAGAAGGAAAGGGTGGAGCTGGATGCCGCGTGCCTTATGGCCCACCTCCCGCAGGAGTTCGACTCTATGCTTCCTGCAGCCCCTGCTTCCACGGGAGGAAGCGGAGCAAGGATGGATACCGACCAGCTTCGCGCTATCGTGAAAATCATACTCGACCTGAAAAACCAGGTGGATGGGCTGCAGCGTGAGATTAACGAAATGAAGGCGGGTGGCCACTCTCCGGCAGCAATCGGACGGCACTCCGAGGACGAAGCCGAATGGCAGGACGACCAGAGCGGGGTAACCCCTGCACCGTCTGCTCCGAAAACCAAAAAACAGGTCACTGACGAACTTATAAGCGAAGCTCTCGAAAAGCATTCGGGCAATGTCAAAGCCGCTGCAGCGGAGGTAGGGCTCTCGGAGAGAACCATATACCGCTGGCTTGCGGCAGCCAAATCCTCCAACCAGAAATGATGAAAAGGATATTTCACATAGTTTGCCTCGCCCTGGCCGCACTTTGCGTCAGCTCCTGCGGCATATATTCCTTCTCCGGCACCTCCATAAAGCCGGACGTGAAGTCCATAACCATAGACCTCTTCGAGTACAAGGCCCTCAAGGTCAACCCTACCCTGAGCAACGACCTCACGGAAGCCATCAGGACCCAGTTCCGCAAGATGACCAGCCTCGAGCAGGTGGATGTGGACGGAGACCTCGAAATCACAGGCGCGATTACGGGTTACGATGTGAGGGCTTCCGCGATTGCTGCGGGAGACGTTGCTGCCCAGAGCCGTCTCACCGTGACCGTAAAAGTGAATTTCACCAACCGCAAGTATCCGGAAGAAGACTTCACCAACAAATCCTTCTCCGCTTATGCCGATTTTGACTCCACCAACTCACTGGATGCCGTCGAATCGACTTTGATACTCGAAATTATAGACAAACTCGTTGAAGACATTTTCAACGCAACAGTAGCGCAATGGTAACGGACTGCATAGACATCACCACCCTCAATCTCGGCGAGCTCTCGGGCGTTGTCAGCCTCTACCCGTGGTATGCAGGCGCCAGAATGGAGCTGTGCCGCCGGATGGCATCCCTGGGCGAAGAGGCCTGGGATTCGTCCAAATACTCCGACCACGCCCTCTACATCCCGTCCCGCCGTCTGGTATTTGCCCAGATGGAGAAGAGCCGCAAGGCTCAGGCAGCAGCTCTCGAACAGGCAGAAGCTGCCCGCAGGCAGAAGCCGGCCCGTCAGGTGTTCGTAATCGGAGGAGACTATTTCTCGCAGGCGGACTATGACTCCGTACGCAGAGAAGATGACAACATTTTCGCATCCTTCGCAGGAAAGGCCGCCAAGGGCACCGTCCAGAGCGAATATCACGATGATTTCACCGATTTCTGCACCGAATCCCTGGCAAAAGTCTATCTCGAACAGGGCTATCCGGACAAGGCAAAAGAGATTTATTCGAAACTAAGTTTGCGATATCCGGAAAAAAGTATTTACTTTGCATCCCTTATTGAAAAAACAGAACAAAAGATATGAACGCATTATTCACTACATTGGTCGTACTCATCATTATCGCCAGCATCCTTCTTATCCTGGTGGTACTGCTTCAGAATGGCAAGAGTGACGGCCTCGCAAGCAACTTCGTTGCCGGAAACCAGACCTTCGGAGTACGTCAGACAGCTGATATCCTCGAGAAGATCACTTGGGGACTCGTAGCTTTTATCGCAGTCCTTTCAATCATCGCTTCTTTCACAACCAACACCAAGAGCAGCGAAATCAACGTTGACAGCATCGAGAACGTGGCTGAGCCTGAGTTCCCGAGCGCACCGGTAGATACCGCTTCCCCTGAGGAGTAGGCTTTCTCCCCTGACAATTTGTCAGTGGAATGTAATTTGACTCACAGACGGTTGTCCGCAAGGACGACCGTTTTTTGTTATGGAAAAGAAGTACGAATTTTTGAGCAAGTATGCAGTGAACCTCAACGAGCTCGCTGCAAAAGGTAAACTTGACCCTGTGATAGGCAGGGACGAGGAGATAAGAAGAGTCCTGCAGATTCTATCCCGCAGGACCAAGAACAATCCTATCCTTGTAGGTGAGCCGGGCGTCGGAAAGACCGCCATATCCGAAGGCATTGCCAGAAAGATTGTGGACGGGCAAGTGCCTGAGAACCTCAAGGACAGAGTAATATATTCCCTGGATATGGGTGCGCTCATCGCGGGTGCCAAGTATCAGGGTGAATTCGAAGAGAGGCTGAAGGGCGTTGTCAAGGAAGTCGTTGACAGCGAAGGTCAGGTTATCCTCTTCATAGACGAAATCCACACCCTGGTGGGCGCAGGCCGCTCCGGCGGTGCTATGGATGCGTCCAACATCCTCAAGCCGGCCCTCGCAAGGGGTGAGCTGAGAACCATCGGTTCCACCACCCTGGACGAGTTCCAGAAATATTTCGAGCAGGACAAGGCCCTCGAGCGCCGTTTCCAGAAGGTGATGGTGGACGAGCCGACGCCTGCAGAGTCCATTTCCATACTGCGTGGACTGAAGGAGAAGTATGAGAACCACCACAAGGTGCGTATCGAAGACGATGCGCTGATTGCGGCAGTCAACCTCTCCCACCGCTACATCAACAACCGTTTCCTGCCGGACAAGGCTATTGACCTTGTGGATGAGGCGGCGTCCAAGCTGCGTCTGGAGATGAATTCCGTACCTGAGCCTATTGCCGAGCTGGACAGCCGTATCCGCCAGCTGGAAATCGAGAAGGAAGCCATCAAACGCGAAGGCACTTCCCTGAAGCTGGAGAAAATAGATAATGAGCTCAAGGAACTCAAGGACAAGCGCGCCGAACTGGGTAAGCGTTGGAAATACGAGAACTCCATTCTTACCGAGTTGCAGAGCAGCCGCCAGCAAATCGAGGAATCGCGTCAGCAGGCCGAGATTGCCGAAAGGGAAGGCAACTACGGCAAAGTGGCGGAGCTGCGATACGGCAAGATGGCCCAGCTCCAGCACAGGGTGGAAGAGCTCCAGGCCAAGCAGGCTGAAATCAAGGACCCTATCATCACCGAGGCCGTTACTCCGGAAGATATTGCGGAGGTGGTTGCCCGCTGGACGGGTATCCCGGTCGGAAGGATGCTTGAGAGTGAAACTACCAAGCTGCTCCATATGGAAGAGTCTCTGCATAAGAGGGTAATCGGACAAGACGAGGCAATCCGTGCCGTGTCCGATGCCGTGCGCAGAAGCCGTGCGGGACTGTCCAACGAACACAGGCCGCTGGGCTCCTTCCTCTTCCTCGGTACCACAGGTGTAGGTAAAACCGAACTGGCCAAGGCCCTGTCCGAGTTCCTCTTCAATGACGAGTCTATGATGACGCGTATCGATATGTCCGAATATCAGGAGGCTCATACCGTCAGCCGTCTTGTCGGCGCGCCTCCGGGATATGTGGGCTACGATGAGGGCGGTCAGCTGACGGAAGCTGTAAGGCGCAAGCCGTACTCAGTGATTCTGCTCGACGAAATCGAGAAGGCGCATCCGGACATCTTCAACATACTGCTTCAGGTGCTGGACGACGGACGTCTTACCGACAATAAGGGCAGGACGGTGGATTTCAAGAACACCCTGCTGATTATGACCTCCAACCTCAAGGAGGAGGAGCTGAGAATGCGTATGCGTCCGGAGTTCATCAACCGTATTGACGAAATCGTGAACTTCCACTCCCTTACCAAGGATGATATAAGGGAAATAGTACGGATACAGATGTCCCTGCTCGAAAAGAAGCTCTCCGATGAGAATGTTTCGCTGAAGTACACCCACGCGTTCGAGGATGCGATGGTGGAGAACGGCTACGAGCCGGAGTTCGGTGCTCGTCCTGTCAAGAGGCTGATTCAGAGGGAACTTGTGAACCTTCTCGCAAAGGAAATCCTGGAAGGTCACATCCGCAAGGATGCCGCGATAGAGGTCGATTGGGCAGACGGCAAGACCGTCCTGCGCAATGCCTGAAACCTGTGGCGGGGGCTCTGCCCCCGAATGACCCCTGGGGCCCTTCTGCTGTACTAAATGGCAGGTAGGCTGCTGCCTCCAGAGACCTTCCGCTTCGCTCCATCCCGGCGCTTCGCGCCACCCATTCACATGGCCATGG
>SAMEA3663208__coassemble_199_pt1 | contig 26525 bp, 22 predicted proteins | sample SAMEA3663208__metabat2_low_PE_018 | metagenome-assembled genome bin SAMEA3663208 (sample SAMEA3663208) | pig gut metagenome | biome: pig gut; feature: pig-associated habitat; material: faeces | place: China | collected 2013
AGGCCCTCTACCGCAGGGGAGTGATTAAGCTTGGAGCTGCTCTGGTCAATATTTCCCTTCCTGACGAGAACGGATATGTCAGCCTCGGCACCTCGGTGGACTGCTCGATTGCCGCAATCGAGACGGCAAAAGTGGTGATAGGTGTGGTAAATCCCCACGTTCCCTTCGCCTACGGCAATCTGGTAAGCCTGGACGAGTTCGACTATCTCGTGCAGGACGATACTCCGCTGGTAACCGCAGCCTTTGCCGAACCTACCCCGACGGAGGTCCTGATAGGAAAGAACTGCGCCGCCCTCGTGGACGACGGAGATTGCCTTCAGATGGGAATCGGAGCCCTGCCGAACGCCCTTGCAGCCCAGCTCTCAGGCCACAAAAACCTCGGCCTGCATACGGAAATGTTTGCGGACGGACTGCTGAGGCTCATCAAGGCAGGGGTCATCAACGGTGCTGCCAAGAAAATCGACACAGGCAAAATCGTATCTTCTTTCCTTCTCGGAAGCCAGGATGTCTATGATTTCATAGACCATAATCCGGATGTGCTGATGAAGGATATCAAATACACCAACGACCCTTGGGTTATCAGTCAGAATCCTCATATGAAGGCCATCAATTCCGCTACCGAGGTGGATATCACAGGCCAGATTTGCGCAGATTCCATCGGAACAAGGATTTTCAGCGGTACAGGAGGACAGCTTGACTTTGTAAAGGGTGCCACCATGTCAGAGGGCGGCAAATCCATCACCGCATTTGCTTCCCGCACCAACAAGGGCAAGAACAAGATAGTATCCGCGCTCAATACCGCAGGCGGCGTAGTTACCCCTCGTGCCGATGCACATTGGATAGTGACCGAATACGGTGCTGTTGACCTCTATGGCAGAAGTCTTCAGGAAAGGGCCAAACTGCTCATTTCCATTGCCCACCCGGATGACCGCGAGATGCTTGACAGGGAAGCTTTCGGGCGTTTCGGTCCTCACTATCACAATTTCAGCATTTGATTTTTTATTGCTAAATTTGCGGCCCTATGGCAACAACATTACTAGAAAAGGTACTTTCACTGCAGGACAAGTTCAAGAATCTTCAGGAGCAGCTCTCCAGCCCGGAGGCTATGTCCGATATGAAGAAATATGTCCAGCTCAACAAGGATTACAAGGAACTCGAACCGATTATCAAGGCCGGACTCGAGTACAAGAAGACACTTGACAATATAGCATCCGCAAAGGATATTCTGGCAAACGAAAAGGATGAGGATCTCAGGGAGATGGCAAAGGAAGAGATTTCCGAGCTTGAACCCAAGATTCCTCAGATGGAGGAAAATATCAAGCTCCTTCTGATTCCTGCCGACCCGGATGATTCGAAGAATGCCATTGTCGAAATCCGCGGAGGTGCCGGAGGAGACGAAGCTGCTATTTTTGCGGGAGACCTATTCCGTATGTATCAGCATTTTGCCGAATCAAAGGGCTGGAAGCTCGAGGTGACCGACCAGACTCCGGGAACTTCCGGCGGCTTCAAGCAGATAGTGTTCAAACTCAGCTCCAATACCGACGGAGTATATGGAGTTATGAAATACGAATCCGGAGTACACCGCGTACAGCGTGTGCCCCAGACCGAGACTCAGGGTCGTATCCAGACTTCCGCTGCGTCCGTTGCAGTCTTCCCTGAGGCGGGAGAGTTTGATGTTGAACTCAACTGGAGTGACATCAGGCTCGACCTTTTCTGCGCATCCGGTCCCGGCGGGCAGGGAGTCAACACTACCTATTCGGCAGTGCGCCTTACTCACATCCCTTCCGGACTTGTGGTCCAGTGCCAGGAGGAGCGTTCACAGTTGAAGAACAAAGACAGGGCCTTCGAAGAACTCCGCACCCGTCTGTACAATCTCGAGCATCAGAAATATCTTGACGAGATTGCTTCCAAGAGAAAGACTATGGTTTCCACCGGAGACCGTTCCGCCAAAATCCGCACCTACAACTACCCTCAGGGACGTGTGACCGATCACCGCATCAACTGGAGTATGTATAACCTCCCGGTCTTCATGAATGGAGATATCCAGGAGGTTATAGATCAGCTTCAGATTGCCGAGAACGCCGAGCGTCTCAAGGAAGCCGGAGATTAGTCTTTCAGACTTGCCATTTTGTCCAGTACGAGATTGATAAGCTGCGCTACGCGTGGCTTATAGTCTGTATTGGCATCCTTGAGATAGCGGTGCGCGATAGCGCAGCAAACAGTAACGGCTTCGTGGCCGAGCTGGGCTGCCATTCCGGCCAGAGCCGAGCCTTCCATCTCGAAATTGGTGATTTTCCAGTCGCCGAAGCGCCAGCTCTCGATTCTTTCGAGCATATCAGGCATTGCGAGTTGCTGCCTTACCACGCGTCCCTGCGGACCGTAGAAGCCCGGAGCCGCTATGGTCATTCCCCGTACGGTCGAATCCGCCATAAGGTCTATCATCTTCTGTGATGCGTGGACGAAATACGGGGTGTTGATGCGTGAAGGCCAGTTCATATGCTCCATAAAGCTCTTCTCCATCTCCAGGTTGGTGATTTTCTCGCAGTTTGCGTACCAGTTCATGAGGCCGTCGAAGCCAACAGAATAGTGGGAGAGTATGAAGGAGCCCAGCGGAATTTCCGGCTGGATAGCGCCGCAGGTCCCCAGACGAATGATGCTCAGGGTCTTGTGTTCCGGCTTGACCTCGCGGGTTGTGAAGTCCACATTGGCGAGAGCATCGAGCTCTGTCATCACTATGTCTATGTTGTCAGGTCCGATGCCGTGTGAAAGCACTGTGATGCGTGCTCCCTTGTATTCGCCTGTTACCCAGGCAAATTCGCGGGACTGACCTTCTGCCTCGACACTGTCGAGAAGAGGTTTGAACATTGCTACGCGTCCCGGGTCACCGACGAGAATCACTCTGTCAGCGAGCTGGTCAGGACGGATGTGGATATGGAAGACGGAGCCGTCTCCATTGATGATAAGTTCTGATTCTGGAATTCTCATTTCTTTAGTGTTATTTATTTCTTTTTGCTCCTTCTGCTCTCACGCAGGCGTGAAGCGCTGTGCACGAGAAGCTCATCCGCATAGATGCCTCTGATTGCAAGAATCTCGAAAATCAGCGAGATGAGCGGGAAGATGATTGTCCAACGGAAGACCATCTGGGGGTCAGTGGTGAAATAATCCACCGCAAGCCAGATCTGCAGCGCCAGCAGCACAACGCCTGCTCCTCCCGCAAGCCTTATCTGAAGCGGCCTGTGACCCCAGCAGAAAAGCGCGACCAGATTTGCCAGCAGGGCAAGTATGATCAGTACCGCATAAGGCAGTTTGGCCATATAGGCTACATTCTCAGGCTCCGAGCCCGGAACGATGATGGTTGCCACGTTGCCAAGTGCAAGTGCTGAAAGCAGCGCTACGATGATTGCAAAATAAAGTGTCTGTACTCTTTGCCACATAATTATTGAAGTTTTAGCTCGCAATCTTTTCCGGAGAAGAAATAATCTTAAGTATGCTTACCGGATGGCCGGAGCAGGCCTCGTCAGGATCCACCTTCCTGGCGCAGAGCAGGCCGGCTTTTTTGGCATAAGCCGATATTACGCTGTGGTCCAGCCCTACGGATTTGAGATATTTGATGGATGCGCTGCCGGAAGAACTGCTTATCGCGAGCAGAAGATGGGTTGCTATTATCCTGTCGGAAGCGGCAATGGTCGCTTCCACTATGCAGAGGTTGAGGGTATTCTGTGCGCTGCGCGAGAAGTTGATGGTGTCGGCCTCTCCCCAGGAAATGTGCTTGGGCCGGAATATGCTGCCCTCCACGCAGTTTTTCATTTCCTCCAGGTCAACCCCGAGCGCTTCCAGTATGCGGCAAGCGTCGTTGTCGGCGTGGCGGAGTATCCCGAGAAGAATATGGTCCGGGGAAATGGAATAGTCTCCCGTCCTCATTGCTTCCTCCTTGGCGTAGGCCAGTATTCTGAGTACCTCTTGTGAAACCTGTGTCTGCATACGCAAATTTAGCAATAATATTGTTGCCCACGCCAACTTTTTTTGCTAAATTTGTACACTTTAGACAATATGTGTTATTAGATGGAAAAAATGGATACAGAAGAGATTCAGCACGGCATCATCGAGCCGGTCGAAATCGACCACGAGATGCGTTCGGCCTACATCGATTATTCGATGTCAGTCATCGTGTCCCGTGCGCTCCCTGATGCCAGAGACGGTCTGAAGCCGGTCCAGAGGCGAGTGCTTTTCGGAATGGACGGACTTGGACTTTCATATGGCGGACAGACCAAGAAATCTGCCAGAATCGTAGGAGAGGTACTCGGTAAGTTCCACCCGCACGGCGACTGCAGCGTCTATGACGCTATGGCCCGTCTTGCTCAGGACTGGAACCAGAGATACCCTCTGGTAAGCGGACAGGGAAACTTCGGTAGTATGGACGGCGACCCGGTTGCCGCAATGCGTTATACCGAGGCAAAGCTTGCCCGCCTCGCAGACGAGGTGCTTTCGGACCTCGACAAGGATACGGTTGACTTTACTCTCAATTTTGACGACACCATACTCGAGCCTACGGTCCTCCCGACCAAGGCGCCGTTGCTTCTTCTCAACGGTTCTTCAGGTATCGCCGTCGGAATGGCAACCAACATGGCTCCGCACAACCTCGGGGAGTGCTGCGATGCCATTTGTGCCTATATCGACAATCCGGATATTGATGTTGAGGGCCTGATGCAGTACATCAAGGGCCCTGACTTCCCTACAGGAGGCATAGTGATGGGCCGTCAGGGAATCGTGGATGCCTTCACCACCGGACGAGGCAAGGTTGTAGTCCGCGCCAAGACCGAAATAGAAGAGGATGACAAGGGTCGCCAGATGATTGTGGTTACCGAGGTACCTTATATGGTCAACAAGGCCGAGATGATTGCCCGCATCGGAGAGATGATACGCGACAAGAAAATCGAAGGCATCTCCGACATCAAGGAACTCACCAACCGCGAGGGAATCCGAATTGAATTCGTGCTCAAGAGGGATGCCAACGCCAATGTGGTGCTCAACACCCTTTTCAAATACACTGCCCTGCAGTCCAGCTTCGCCTACAACAACGTGGCTCTTGTAAAGGGCCGTCCGAGGACTCTTTCCCTCAAGGATATGATTCAGTGCTTTGTGGATTTCCGCCACGAGGTCGTAGTTCGCCGCACCAGGTTCGAGCTCGACAAGGCGCTCAAGAGAGCCCATATCCTCGAAGGTCTTCTCAAGGCAATTGACGTGATTGACGAAATCATCGCCATCATCAAGGCTTCCAAGACGGTTGACGATGCCAAAGCTGAACTTATGGCGCGCTTCGGCTTCGACGACATCCAGGCATCCGCCATTGTGGACATGCGCCTGCGCCAGCTCACAGGACTCGAGAAGGACAAGCTTCAGGAAGAATACGACAAGCTTCAGGCTTTCATCGCAGAATGCGAGAAAATACTCGGCAGCGTCGAGGAGCAGCTTGCAATCGTGAAGAGGGAGTGCCAGGAACTCAAGGAGAAATATGGCGACCCGCGCCGCACCGAAATCACTCTCGGCTCCGACGAGTTCAACCCTGAGGATTTCTATGCTGATGAGGATGTGGTTATTACCATTTCCCATCTCGGATACATCAAGCGTACCTCCCTGTCCGAATTCCACGTGCAGTCACGCGGGGGCGTAGGCAAGAAAGCCAGCGCTACCAGGGATGAGGACTTTATTGAGCACATCTATGTGGCCAATATGCACAGCACTATGCTCTTCTTCACGGAGAAGGGAATGTGCTATCGCCTGAAGGTTTTTGAAATCCCTGAGGGAACCAGAACTTCCAAGGGCCGTGCGGTGCAGAACATACTTACCATTGACCAGGACGATAAGATTAAGACCTATCTCAATGCTGCCAAGATTGAAAGTGCCGAATACACCAACAGCCACTATGTAGTGCTAGTTACCAAGAGAGGCATCATCAAGCGTACACGTCTTTCAGAGTTTGCCAACTACCGCAGCCGCAACAAGGGACTGATTGCCATCGGCTTCAAGGAAGGCGATGCCCTGCTCGATGCCATTCTCACTTCCGGCAATGAGGAAATTATGATTGCCGGCCGTGACGGACGCTGCGCACACTTCAACGAAACCGATGCAAGGGAACTCGGAAGAAGCTCTATGGGAGTTCGTGGCATAACTCTTGATGAAGGTGATGAGGCCGTGGGTGCACTGAGCTGTGACACCACTGCTGAAGACAAGGATAAGCACACTGTGCTTGTGGTTTCCGAGAATGGTTTTGGAAAGCGTTCCGAAGTAGGCGAATACCGCCTGACAGCCCGTGGAGCCAAGGGTGTCCGCACAATTGACATAACCGAAAAGACCGGAAAGCTCGTTACCATGAAGAATGTTACTGAGGATAATGACCTTATGATTATCACCAAGTCCGGCCTTACCATAAGGATGGCAGTAGCCGATATCCGCGTTTGCGGCCGTGCTACTCAGGGAGTCAAACTCATCAACCTCAGAGAGGGTGACAGCATCGCTGCCGTTTCCGTAGTGGCTCACGAAGACAGCCAGGAAGCGGAAGACGCAGCTCCTGAAACAACAACAGAGCAATAATAACGTTAACCGTATAACAAAATGAAAAGATTCTATTTAGCAATTGCCCTCCTCGCTACCCTCGCACTTCCGGTGCAGGCGCAGCAGGTCAAGAGCACAAAGGCTGCAAAGGCAGCCGTTGAGAAGGCAGCAGCTGACACTCTCAATCCAAAGAAGAACACCAAGCCTGCAACCTGGATCAAGCTCGGAAAGAGCTTTATGGATGCTTATTCAGCTCCTGCAGGAAACGCTTGGGTCGGTGCAACTATGGCGGATGCCCAGATTGTCCTCGGAGAAGAGAAGCCGATTCGCGAGGAAGTTGTGGAACTTGGCGGACAGCAGATGACAAAGGCTGTTTATGAGACCAGGAACTACTACTACGCAGCAAACGGAGTACTCCAGATAATCGAAGTGACCGAGCCTATCTATGCTGACGCTCTCGAGCAGGCTATGCACGCGTATGCTACTGCACAGGCCTTCGATGAGAAGGGCTCAAAGAAGAAGGATCTTACTGCCGCTTTCCATACCTTGAACAGCAAGTTTGTTGAGGAAGCATACAATGCTTACACCTTCGGCGACCTCGAGAAGGCCTCCTACTATTTCGGAAAGGCAGTCGAGGCCTCCGTACAGGAGCCTTATGCTACTGTTGATACTTCTTCCGTTTACAATGCCGGTCTTACCGCTTATATGCTGGGTCAGACAGATAGGGCAAAAGGCTACTTCGAGCAGAGTGTTGCTCTCGGCTACTACGGAGAAGAGGGTGATGCTTATGCAAAGCTCGCCGACATCGCAGACAAAGCCGGAGACAAGGCTCTCTGCCAGCAGTATCTCGAAGAGGCTTTCCTCAAATTCCCTCAGAGCCAGGGCGTGCTGATCGGTCTTATCAACTATTATCTCAATTCAGGAGAGAATACCGACCGTCTTTTCGAACTCATAGCTGCCGCAAAGGCAAACGAGCCTGACAATGCATCCCTTTACTATGTTGAGGGTAATGTCAATCTCCAGCTCGGAAGGGCTGAAGCTGCGATTGCCGCATACGAGCAGTGCTCACAGATCAATCCGGATTACGAGTTCGGTTATATCGGAATCGGACAGTACTGGTACAACAAGGCCGTTGAACTTCAGGACCAGGCAAGCGCAGAGCTTGACGACAAGAAGTACGACGCTCTCGTAGCCGAGTTCGAGACCAGCCTTAAGAACTGCATAGAGCCGTTCGAAAAGGCCTTCGACATCACAAAGGATGAAGGCATCAAGGTCGCTATCTGCGAATACCTCAAGAACGCCTGCTACCGCTTCTGCTACGACAAGAACTACAACGAGGACCCTTACTACAAGGCTAAGTACGACAAGTACAATGAGATAGCTAAGGCTGCTCAGGCTCAGTAAAGGCCTTTACGATTTTGCTCACCAGAGGGTGTCGCACAATGTCTTCATTTCCGAAGACGATGGTGGCGACACCCTTTATGTTTTTCAGCTTGTTCACGCCTTTCAGCAGACCGCTGTCCTCCTTGTTGGGCAGGTCAACCTGGGAAGCATCGCCGGTCACTATAAATTTAGCATCGCAGCCCATTCGGGTAAGGAACATTTTGAGCTGCCCGAGATTGGTGTTCTGAGCTTCATCCAGAATCACGCAGGCCCTGTCGAGGGTGCGGCCGCGCATATAGGCGAGCGGAGCAATCTGAATCGTTCCGTCCTGCATGAACTCCTGCAGTTTGCGGGCCGGAATCATATCTCCGAGGGCATCGTAGAGAGGCTGCAGATACGGGTCCAGCTTGTCCTTCAGGTCTCCCGGCAGGAAGCCCAGCTTTTCACCCGCTTCAACTGCGGGACGGGTCAGGATGATGCGGCGTATCTCCCTGTTTTTCAGGGCCCTGACCGCAAGAGCAATGGCTATGTAGGTCTTGCCCGTTCCGGCAGGACCGAGAGCGAAGATCAGGTCGTTGTCAAAGTAGGCCCTGACCATTTCCTGCTGCTTGGCATTGCGTGCGCGTATTGCTTTGCCTTCGGTATTGTACACAATAACCGACTGCGCTCCCGTCCTGAGGTTCTCGGACGGAGTAACACCGCTGAACAGTTCTTCCACATCATAGACCGTCAGGTTCATCTTGTGATGCCTGCGGTCCACCAGTTCTGCGAACTTCTGGGTGAATTCTTCAAGGTCAGAGGATTTTCCTTCTATTGCAATCTCGCTGCCTCTTACTACCGCCTTGACAGTGGGAAAGTATGAGCAGAATTCTTCTATGATTTTGTTTCCGGCGCCGTAGATCTCTATCGGATCCATAGCTCCCAAGCTTATGGTTTTCTTCATATCTGCTGCAAATATATTCATTTTCTTTTGTCCTTGTTTCTTCTTAAATTTGTAGGATAGATTAAAATAAGAGAAAATACCATATGAAAAAGATTCTAGGACCCGTTGCAATCGCCCTTCTGGCGCTATGCGTCAGCAGTTGTGATTTCTTCCGCGCTCTCGCGGGCCGTCCAACATCAGCCCAACTTTCCAAAGATACCACCTGCGCCTGCTGCGCTCTGCCTGATACTCTTGTTTGTGCCGACACCACTTCCTGCTGCGCAGTTGAAGACAGCGCTCTCGCCGTAAAGGACATCTGCTGCACTGCCGGCGACAGTATCATCCTTGCTGCAAAGGACAGTTGCTGTGCAGTTGAGGACAGCACTCTTGCTGTAAAGGACAGCTGCTTCAAGGCAGAAGAGCCTTCCTGCTGCGAGCCGGAAGATATTGCTCCTGCCGCTGCTGATGAACCGGAACCTGCGGCAAAGCCGGCCGCCAAACCGATCCCGGCAAAGCCGGAGGTAAAGCCGGAAGCAATAGAAGAAGCTATTATAAGTAATATAGGACAGAAAACAGGCTTCCTGAAGGTCAGCGTTTCCTACAATGACGTGAAACTGCTCAACACCGTCGAGAGCGGATATTACATCCTTATCGGCACCTTCAAACAGAAATCCAATGCCGACAGGCTTGCAAAACAGGCCGAGAAGGCAGGACAGAAGGTTACCCGCCTCGAATACGCCAACGGAAGGACTTCCATAGCCCTTCGCCGCAGCGACAATCTCAGTGATGCCTTCGTGGCTCTCGGAGAGGTCCGCAAACTCAGTTTCAGTCCAAAAGATGCGTGCATTATTGTTGTAGAATAATATGGAATACAATTTCAAAGAAATAGAAAGCAAGTGGCAGAAGAAGTGGGCCGCTGAAGGTACATACAAAGTCACGGAAGACGGCTCCAAGCCCAAATTTTATGTCCTTGATATGTTTCCCTATCCTTCGGGAGCGGGACTTCACGTGGGACACCCGCTCGGATACATCGCGAGCGACATATATTCCCGATACAAACGCCTGAAGGGTTTCAATGTCCTGCATCCTATGGGCTATGACGCCTTCGGCCTTCCTGCTGAGCAGTATGCGATACAGACCGGCCAGCATCCTGAGGTGACAACCGCCAAGAATACCGCCCGCTACCGCGAGCAGCTTGACCGCATCGGTTTCTCTTACGATTGGGACCGCGAAGTACGCACTTGCGACCCTGCCTATTACAAATGGACCCAGTGGGCCTTCATCAAGATGTTCGACAGCTGGTATGATCCGCAGAAGAACTGCGCGCGCCCAATTGCCGAACTCGTAGAGAAGCTCTCTACGACAGGCTATGAAGATATTACCCCTGAGCAGTGGAATTCAGCCTCCGAAAAAGAGAAATCCGACATCCTGATGCGATGGAGAATCGCATATCAGGGCGAGACTTCCGTCAACTGGTGCGAAGGCCTCGGCACCGTCCTCGCCAATGACGAGGTCAAGGACGGTCTGAGCGTACGCGGCGGCTTCCCTGTGGAGCAGAGAAAGATGAAACAGTGGCAGCTGCGTGTATCCGCCTATGCGGAACGCCTGCTGAGCGGCCTCGATTCTCTTGACTGGAGTGATTCCCTCAAGGAAATGCAGCGCAACTGGATAGGCAAGTCTGAAGGAACGGAGGTCGTTTTCAATGTGGAGTGCGACGGCAGGACAACACCTGTCACTATCTTTACTACCCGAGTGGATACCATCTTCGGAGTGACCTTTATGGTTCTTGCTCCCGAGAGCGAACTCGTATCCACCCTCACTTCCGCTGCCCAAAAGGAGGAAGTCGAGGCTTATGTGAAGGAAGTGCGCAAAAAGACCGAAAGGGAGCGCATCTCCGAGACAAAGAGCGTAAGCGGCGTATTTTCAGGCTCTTACGGCATCAATCCTCTTACAGGAGAGAAGGTGCCTGTTTGGATAAGCGAATATGTCCTCGCAGGCTACGGGACAGGAGCCATTATGGCAGTACCTGCCCACGACAGCCGCGACTACGCTTTCGCAAAGAAATTCAATCTCCCTTTAGTGCCTATTATCGAGGGATGCGACGTTTCGGAGTCTTCCTTCGATGCCAAGGAGGGCAAGATGTGCAACAGCGGTTTCCTCAACGGTATGGATGTGAAGGATGCCATTGAGGCCGCAAAGGACTATGCCGAGGCGCACGGTCTGGGAAGGCGCAAGACGAATTATCGCCTGCGCGATGCCATCTTCAGCCGTCAGCGCTACTGGGGCGAGCCTTTCCCTATCTATTACAAGGACGGCATTCCTACCCCTGTGGATATTGAAGACCTGCCTCTCACCCTGCCTGAGATTGACTCATTCACCGCTTCATCCAACGGAGAGCCGCCTCTTGCGAGGGCCAAGGACTGGACCTACAAGGGCTGGCCGCTGGAAACCAGCACTATGCCTGGCTTCGCCGGCTCATCCGCATACTACCTGCGCTATATGGACCCTCATAATGACAAGGCACTTGTGAGCAGGGAAGCGAATGGATATTGGCAGTCAGTTGACCTTTATGTCGGTGGTACAGAGCACGCTACGGGTCACCTCATTTATTCCCGCTTCTGGAACAAGTTCCTCTATGACCTGGGTTACGTATGCTGCGACGAGCCTTTCAGAAAGCTCATCAACCAGGGAATGATTCAGGGACGCTCCAACTTCGTTTACCGCGTTGTAGGCACCAACACCTTCGTTTCCTATGGCCTGAAGGACCAGTACGAGACAACCGAGATTCACGTGGATATCAATATTGTCCATAATGACAGGCTCGACCGGGAGGCGTTCAAGGCTTGGCGTCCGGAATATGCCGATGCCGAGTTCATACTCGAAGATGGCGAATACATCTGCGGCTGGGCTGTGGAGAAGATGTCCAAGTCAATGTACAATGTGGTGAATCCGGATGATATCTGCGATACCTACGGAGCCGACACCCTGCGTCTGTATGAGATGTTCCTCGGCCCTGTGGAGCAGAGCAAACCTTGGGATACCAAGGGAATAGACGGCGTGAACCGCTTCCTCAAGAAGTTCTGGAGGCTGTTCTATGACCGCGACAACTGGTGCGTGACGGATGAGGAGCCTACAAAGGCGGAACTGAAGGCCCTGCACAAGCTCATTGCAAAGGAGCAGGAGGATATCGAGAACTTCAGCTACAACACAACTGTTTCCGCCTTTATGATTGCACTCGGTGAGCTCGGAGATTGCCACAAGAGGGCTATACTCGAGCCTCTTGTAGTGCTGCTCTGTCCTTTTGCCCCTCATATGGCGGAAGAACTCTGGGAGGCTCTCGGACATACTGAGAGCTGCACCAAGGCAAGCTATCCGGAGTATGTTGCCGCCTACACGGTGGAGGACAATGTGACCTACCCTGTGCAGTTCAACGGCAAGATGCGCTTCACGGTGGAGATGCCTAAGGCTGCCACACCTGCCGAGGTCGAAGCTGCCGTCCGTGCCCTGCCCAAGACTGCGCAATATGTGGGAGAGCAGAACATTGTGAAGGTGATTGTAGTTCCCGGAAGAATTATCAATATAGTCGTAAAGTAGTTATGAACAGGAAGAAAGTCTTGGGTCAGATACGCGATTTGTTCTGGCTGACCGTGGCTTGTTTCATCTTTGCCTTTGCCTGGGAGGGGTTTATGATTCCGAACGGGCTTTCGGCCGGTGGAATGATGGGTCTGTGCACCGTGCTCCAGTACGCGACCGGAGGGGTTATCCAGGCTCAGTACAGCTATATAGTTGTCAATGCGGTGCTCATCATCATTGCGGTGCTGGTAATGGGTATAGGCTTCGGTTTCAAGACTATCTACAGCATAGTGGTTTCCACCCTTGCGATGCAGCTGCTCGGAGGTATGGAATTTCTGCATTGCCTGCCCGGGCAGTTCTTCTATGTGCGTGAAACTCTGCTTATTCCGGTAATTGCCGGTGTTCTGGAGGGTGTAGGAATCGGAATGGTAATCCGTTACGGAGGCAGTACCGGAGGAACGGATATCGTTGCCCTGATGATAAACAAATACTGGCCGGTGTCCCTGAGCAAGGCTTTCCTCATAATGGACTTTTTCATCATAGCGCTGATTCTCTTCCTTCCTGGAAAGACCTTCGCGGATATGATTTACGGAGTTGTGGAAATAGTGCTCTTCTCCTCTGTGCTTGATACTGTTGTCGCCGGACAGAAGTCCTCCTATCAGCTTATGGTGTTCTCCGACCACTATCAGAAAATAGCGGACCACATCATCAATGACCTGGAAAGGGGAGTTACCGTACTGAAGGCTCAGGGCTGGTACACCAAGTTGGACAAGAATGTGCTTCTGATTCTTATCTCCAAGAAGGAACTTCCAAATCTTATGAAAGAAATCAAGAATACGGACCCGCGTGCATTTATGTCCGTTTCACCTACAAGTAGTGTATATGGAGAGGGATTCGAGGAAATCAAAGCCGGAATCCCTACTAACAAGAAATCTGAGTAATGGGTATTTTTCAGAACAAGTTTTTCAGAGGACTCAAAGAGTATTCAATCATAACTCTCGGAATCCTGTGTTATGTGTTGGGATGGAGCCTCTTCCTCGTCTCCAATCATCTCGTTGGCGGAGGAGTGACTGGTATCGCATCCATAGTGCAATATGCGTCTGGTGGTGTCATCAAGATGGGTTACACCTATTTCGTGGTCAATATTCTCCTTCTCATTGCGGCCCTGCTTACTCTCGGGCGCAATTTCGGACTTAAGACCGTTTATGGCATCGTAATGGCCTCCATCGGTCTCAATGTATTCCAGGATATACTTCCGGTTGAAATCATCCAGGCTCTCGCTATTGACAACGGCAAGCTGATGTCAGTGATTATGGGTGGAATACTTGTGGGAGTCGGCATCGGTCTTACAATGTCCCAGGGTGGAAGCACGGGCGGAACTGATATCGTTGCCCTGATAGTGAACAAATACCGTAATGTATCTCCGGGAAGGATGCTGCTCGCAATTGATGCGGTGATTATTTTCTCATCCATCTTTGTCCCTTCATACAACACCGACGGCTCTCTTGCTTCCTTTGCTACCAAAATTACAACTGTGGTTTACGGTTTTATCCTGATTGCCATCAACAGCACGGTGCTGGATTTGGTGCTTCAGGGTTCGAAACAGAGTGTTCAGGTCTTTATCTTCTCCAAGAAGTATGAAGAAATTGCGGATTCCATTACCAATGACCTTCACAGAGGGGTGACAGTTCTGGACGGAAAGGGCTGGTACACCAAGCATCCGACAGAGGTCATACTGGTTATGACACGCAAGTACGACCTTAATTTACTTTTGCGCTATGTCAAGAGTATAGACCCCGATGCATTCCTCTCAGTGTCATCTGTGACCGGAGTCTATGGTAAAGGCTTTGAGTCAATAAAGCTTGTACGAAAGAAATAATTTTCACATTTTTTCGTCACATACACTAAAAAATCCCCGTCAGAAACGCATCTGATGGGGATTTTTTTAGATATATTTGTTCATAAGACCATTATGAAACACAAAACTATTTTTGACCAATTGAAGCTGAAACTGCCGGGATTTTCAAAAAGAAGAACCCCGGCCCATCCTTCCGCCCGCTACCATTCTCGGGACCTTTCTTATCTTGAGGACAACACCGAAAATATGAACAGACTATTCGAAAAGGTGAAAGTCTTTATGGAGAATAACAATCCATACTTGTACGGTTCTTTCTCCATAGGTGAACTCAGTCAGAAGATATACGCCAACCGGACTCACGTATCCAAGGCGATTAACCGTCTTGCCGGGATGAATTACAGTACTTTCGTCAATACCTACAGGGTAAAGCATGCGGCGGACCTGATTGCCAAAGACCCGCGTATGAAGATGGAGGAAGTGGCGAAACTGTCAGGGTTCAATACCATACCCACCTTCAATTCCGCTTTCAAGGCAATTATGAATGAGAGGCCGAGCGAGTATCAGGCCAAGGTACAGAAGAGGTGATGCTCATTTCTTCCTTTTTTACAGGATGAACGAAGCGTATGTTCCAGGCGTGAAGGCAAATGCCGCCGTCCGGATTGGAACGGGGCGCCCCGTATTTGAGGTCACCTTTGATCGGGCAGCCCAGATGGCTCAGCTGGCAGCGTATCTGATGGTGACGGCCGGTGAGCAGCTCCACTTCCAGAAGATGGTACTTGTCAGTGCTTCTGATGTACTTGTAATTCAGCTTTGCCAATTTCGCGTCCGGCCTTCCTGCGGGAACAATGTATGATTTGTTCTGCTTTTCATTTCTGACCATCCAGTCTTCCAGGTGGCCTGTATCCGATGACGGTCTTGCACAACACAGAGCCCGGTAGGTTTTGTGGACTTCACCGTTGCGCAGCATTGCGTTGAGGCGCTCCAGAGCCTTGGATGTCTTGGCAAAGAGGCAGATACCGCTGACCGGACGGTCGAGCCGGTGGGCAACTCCCATATAGACTTTGCCCGGTTTGCCGTCCCTCCAGGCTATGTAGGCCTTGAGAGTTTCAGCCAGGCACTCGTCTCCGGTTTTGTCTCCCTGCACTATTTCGCCCACCTTCTTGTTGATTGCAAGCAGGTGGTTGTCTTCAAAAAGAATCCGGGACTCTAGGTCCCGGATTTCATGTTCGGATAGTTTCCTGTATTCCAAAATACCTGTACTACTGAATGGAAACGTTTACGCGACGCTTTGAACCGTCGATTTTCTTGGCCTTGCAAGGGCAAACGACCTTGACATTCCTCATAGGAACCTGATATGCGTAGAACCATGCGGCAACGAGGTTTGCACGCTCAACGGCAATAGCCTTGTTGTATTCGGAGTCCTTGGTGTCGTTTGCATAAGGCTCGATAAGAATAACTGCCTTCTTGTCAGTTGCATTGAAGGTGTTGAGGAACTCCTGGAGGAGGGCCTTGGTCTCAGGGTTGAGATCGCATCTTTCTGAAGCGTAGGTAACACCTGCTACAGGCATTGCGAAAGTAGTGGAGCCGTAAGCTGTTGCTTTCATTGCGTCCTTCACTGCCTGCTGATAAGCCTCAGCTGATTCTGCTACGACTGCGTCAGGATCAGCAACTGCTGTCACTGCATCTGAAAGTTCAAATGTGCGTGCTGCAAGTGCTGCTGCTTCTGCTGCAGCCTTCTCTGCTGCTGCCCTTGCTGCTGCCTCTGCTGCTGCCTTTGCCTCAGCCTCAGCCTTCTTCTTCTTTGACTGGCAAGAAGTTGCGGAAACCACTACGAGGAGTGCGAGTCCTGTAAGCTTGATGATGTTGTTAAGTTTCATAATACGTATGTTTTTTTTGTTTTTCGTCAAACAATAGCGTTTTGCTGATTATCGCTGCGAATATACGAATAATATTGCTGCTTTCAAAGTTGATTCTTGATTTTCTCACTTCCCCTCCGGTATTGACATTTTGTCAGTGAGCGCACAATGGCACGGCCTTCGTAGTTATTCAGAGCGTCGCCCGAGTGGTGACAGAATGAAATTGATTAAAGATTAAAAAAGGAATAATATTATGGGAAAAATTATCGGAATCGACCTCGGAACAACAAATTCCTGCGTCGCAGTAATGGAAGGCAACCAGCCTACCGTTATCATCAACAATGAAGGCCATCGCACCACTCCTTCAGTAGTGGCATTCACCGAGAGCGGTGAGCGTAAGGTCGGTGACACCGCAAAGCGTCAGGCTGTCACGAACCCTAAGAACACAGTATTCTCCATCAAAAGGTTTATGGGTGAGACCTATGACCAGGTCGGAAAGGAAATAGCACGCGTACCTTATTCAGTTGTCCGCGGGGAGAACAATACTCCGCGTGTCGAGATTAACGGCAAGCCTTATTCTCCACAGGAGATTTCAGCCATCATACTTCAGAAGATGAAGAAGACTGCTGAGGATTATCTCCGTCAGGAGGTTACCGAAGCTGTCATTACAGTGCCTGCATACTTCTCAGACTCACAGCGTCAGGCTACCAAGGAGGCCGGCCGCATCGCAGGTCTTGATGTGAAACGTATCATCAACGAGCCTACCGCAGCTGCCCTTGCCTACGGTCTTGACAAGAAGAACAAGAATATGAAGGTCGCAGTCTATGACCTCGGCGGCGGTACCTTCGATATTTCCATCCTCGAGCTCGGAGACGGTGTATTCGAGGTTAAGTCAACCAACGGTGATACCCACCTCGGAGGTGATGACTTCGACCAGGCTATCATCGACTGGCTTGCAGGCGAGTTCGCAGCAGAGAACGGAGGAATGGACCTCAAGAAGGATCCTATGGCTCTCCAGCGTCTCAAGGAAGCAGCAGAGAAGGCTAAGATTGAGCTCTCCAACCAGACTACCGCTGAAATCAACCTGCCATACATTACCGCAGTTGACGGTATGCCTAAGCACCTTGTAAAGAGTCTTTCACGTGCCAAGTTCGAAGCCCTCTGCGATGACCTCTTCCGCAGGAGCATTGAGCCTTGCCGCAAGGCCCTCGCAGATGCCCATCTGTCAGCTTCCCAGATTGACGAAGTAATTCTCGTCGGCGGTTCTACCCGTATCCCTAAGGTACAGGAACTCGTCAAGGATTTCTTCGGCAAGGAGCCTAACAAGAGCGTTAACCCTGATGAGGTCGTGGCTATCGGAGCTGCTATCCAGGGTGGTGTGCTCGCCGGTGATGTGAAGGACGTGCTTCTTCTCGACGTTACTCCGCTTTCACTCGGTATCGAGACTCTCGGTGGCGTTATGACCAAGCTCATCGAGTCCAATACTACCATCCCTGTACACAAGGAGCAGGTATTCTCAACCGCTGCCGACAACCAGCCTTCAGTTGAGATTCGCGTCCTTCAGGGAGAACGTCCTATGGCAAAGGACAACAAGCAGATCGGCGTATTCCACCTCGACGGCATCGCTCCTGCACCACGCGGAATACCTCAGATAGAAGTATCCTTCGATATCGACACCAACGGTATCCTTTCAGTTTCCGCAAAGGACAAGGCTACAGGCAAGGAGCAGCACATCCGCATCGAAGCTTCTTCAGGACTCTCCGATGATGAGATTCAGAGGATGAGGGATGAGGCCAAAGCCAATGAGGCTGCCGACAAGGCCGAGCGCGAAAGGGTTGACAAAATCAACAATGCCGACGCTCTCAGCTTCCAGGTGGAGAAGTTCCTCAAGGACAACGGGGACAAGATTCCTGCTGACAAGAAGAGTGCAATCGATGCTCCTCTCGCTTCCCTCAAGGAGGCTGTGAAGAACCAGAACATTGCCGACATCGACCGCTACACCGAGGAACTCAACAAGGTGATGGGAGATATCTACTCTTCAATGTCCGGCCAGGCAGGCCCTCAGGGCGGTGCGGGCTTCGACCCTAACCAGGGACCTCAGGGACCTTCACAGCCGGGTGACAACAACGCTCCGGACGAGCAGTAATCTGTTCCCGGCCCGAACGGGAATCCATAGATAAAAAAGAAGCTGACCTCTCAGGCCAGCTTCTTTTTCCATTGGTAGTATCCGACCACCGCAAGTACGGTGTACAGGAAATACAGCCCTCCGTAGAACGGTATTCCTTTGTAGAAATACAGCGCTGCGCTCACGAGGTCCACTACAAACCATACCCACCACTGCTCGATTTGCTTGTGCGCAAGCATCCAGAGGGCGATTACGCTGAGTGCGGTGGTGAAACTGTCCGCCCAAGGCACTGTGCTGTTGGTCCAGTTGATAAGGACATAGGCTATCCCTACCAGGAGCACCGCAAATATGAGCGTATAGACAGGAACCGCTTTGAGGGGTGTCCGGACTATGGGAAGTTCTTCCTTTTTCTTTCCGGACACTCCTTTTTTGCCCCTTAGCCATACTATCAGGCCATAGACTGCCGCGAGCACATAGTAGATGTCTATTGCGAAATCAGCATAGAGCCCTGCCTGATAATAGACGAACAGGGAGTTGATAGGCATAATGATGCTGATAATCCACAGCGGCCACCAGGCCTTCATCTCGAAAATCAGATATATGATTCCGAGAACTACGCCAAGAATTTCGAGCGCGTGTGTGCTGAGATATTCCCACATAGGCTTCAGAATCTGATGCTTACACTTCCGAGTGCGGTGAAGCCGGCGGCAGGGTAGTAGCCGATTTCGGTGTAGCGCTTGTCATTGGTATGACCGCCGGACTCGAATATTGCTGAATATACCCAGCCGTTTGCGGCATAGCGGGAGTTGAAGATATTGCCCAGATTCAGCCCTACTGTGATATCTCTGAACCATAGGATGTTTCTCTTCGGTGTGAAGGTGTAGCTGAGATTCACGTCCGTGCTTGTGTAGCCCGGCAGGCTGCGCTGCTCGCATTCGGTGTTGTCAAGGTACTGGCGTGAAACATAGCCCGTGCGCCAGGCAAGCCTTGCGCCTCCCTTGTGGAGGGTGAAGCCGCCTCCGAGTATCGCGCTCGGGGAGAATGCAAGGGCTGAGTTGTCGTAATGGATGGTCTGTGAACCATTATCCCAATCATCTACCACTTCGTCGAAATCCAGTATGCGGTTGCTGCTCAGGGCTGCATCGGCGCTCAGGTCCAGCCAGCTGCACACCCTCAGGTCTGCGGCAAGCTCGACGCCTGCGCGGTAGCTCCTTGCAATATTTGTCGTAAGCGCTTCGCCTATGTCCGATTGCGCTCCTGTGAATACGAACTGGTTGTGGTAGTCCATATAATATAAGGTCACACCCAGCTGCAGGGCCTTGCCGCCGTAGTTGTAGCCCAGCTCATAGTCCACGAGCTTTTCGGCCTCAGGGACAGGGTAACTGCCGTTGTCGGTGAAGTTGTTGCGCTCCGGCTCGCGGTGGCTCAGGGCTACTGAAGCGAAGGCCTTGTGGGCACCGGAAGTATATTCGAAGCCTCCCTTCGGGTTGAAGAAATTGTAGGTCTTGTTGATGTCCAGGCTCTGGTTGGTGAAGCTGCCGTCTTCGTTCTCGTAGAACTTGTCGTTGATGCCGCCGGTGGTGTAGCGCACAAAGCGGTACTGCAGGTCTGCGAATGCCTTGAGACCGTCGCAGAGGGTGTAAGTCGCTTTGACAAAGCCGCTGAGGTCGGTCTTGACTGCGTCGGAATCGTAGTAGAGGTAGTTCCCGTTGGCGAATTTGTCGGCTTGGGTTTCCTTGAGATTGTTCAGCAGCTCCTCGTTTTTGATATAGGTCAGGTAGCCGTAGTGCCAGCCGTTGAAGTTCTGCGCGGAAAGACCGAAGCGAAGGTCGAACTTCTCGGACTGTCTGCGTGCATTGGCGATGAGCCCGTAAGTGTGCTGCGTGAGGCCCTTCTGGCGGATGAAGTCGGTTTTCTTGACCTGATTGCCGTCTTTGTCGATGAAGCTGCTCAGACCGAATTTGGATAGTTTGGTGTCAGGTTTGAGTTCCTCGTAATAGCCAGAACCCCAGGTGTAATGCAGGGCTGCGCTGAGGCTCCATTCTTCGGACGCCTGCCAGCTTACGGACAGGATGTTGTGGTCCTGCACGAAGTTGTCGGTGGTGCTCCAGTTGCCGCCGCGGATAGGGTCTTCGTAGTTGTGCAGGGTGTATGTTCCGTCATCGTTCTTCTCGTACCATTGCGCAAGGCAGTTGTAGCGTCCAAGGCCCACGCGGTCAAGGTCTTCGTAACCGAAGATGCCGGTCTGCATTCCATAGGTGCCGTCGAGAAGTTCTGCAGCATTCACTCCGCTCCATGCCTGGCCGGTGTGCTCGTAGTTGCCTATGTTGTGGTAGCGGAAGAGAAGGTCCGGGTTTGCAAGCAGGGTGACGCTGCCCATCCAGCTTCCGGAATTGCCGGCTGTGCCTGCCATATAGCCGTCGGTGGCGGTGTTATGGTAGCTTGCGTCTATTATCCATTTGCCGCCGAGAAGGCCGGTGGAGAGGCTTGCTCCGGCTTTGCGGGTGTTGTAGCTTCCGTAGCTGAAGTCCACCTGGGAGCTCGGTACGAGGGATGGAGTTCTGGATGTCAGGGCTACGGTGCCTCCGAAGGCTCCGTCTCCGTTGGATGAGCTTCCTACACCCCTCTGGATTTCCACTCCGCCGAGGAAGGAGGAGTAGCTGTTCATATTGGCCCAGAAGACGCACTGGTCTTCAGGGGAGTTGAGAGGCACTCCGTCAATTGTTACATTGATTCTGGAGTCTCCGGCTCCGCGGATGCGAAGGTAGCTGGTGCCGGTGCCAAGTCCGTTGTCGGACCAGGCTACAACGCCGGGAGTGTGCGCAAAGAGGAAGGGGAGTTCCTGCACTCCCTGAGAGAATTCCCTCAGTTCGGAGCTTTGGATTCTGGAGATGGCGAAAGGCGCGCTCTGCGGTGCGCGGGTTGCGCTGACTACAGCTTCATAGAGCTGCTCGAATGCTGTTGTGTCTTTGATTTCTGCCCTTGGGGCAGCGGCGAGCTCTGCACAGATGGTGCAGGCCGCAAAAAGAATTGCAATTCTTTTCATTTTCCTACGTCGGTATTATCCGTATCAGGTTCTAGGGTATGTTCTCAGCTCGACGCGTCGCCACCGCGGTTCCGCTCATCGGGCACCCCTTCTATTTTCAGGCTGCAAAGATATATTTTTCTTTTTTGCCGTGCAAGACTGCGAGGGGCTCTTACCAATCCTGCTTGCTTTTACCGAATATGTTCGTTCTTGCCGATCCTGCTTGTTTTTGCCGAAGTTGCTCGTTCTTGCCGATCCTGCTGCAAATGCCATTCTATTATGCAAATCACCGCGCGCCGGGTATCATTGATTATCAGGGAGTTACGCGGTACTTCGGCGCGCGGTGAAGCCAAATTGGTCTCACCACGCGACCTTGTGAAGTGTAAGTGTCTGACAAACAACGACTTATGTTTCACCTCGTCGCGCGGTGAATTTCAAAAGTTCTATTGTCCTGTTGAATTCCCTTATTGTATATTCGTGAGAAATATTCTTTTACTTCGGTTTTCAGGCCCCAAAAGCGAAAATAACCCATTATTTTGCTTTTCCCATTTCCTGATGTGACACATAAGGACTGCAAAGTGTCTGGGAGGGTGTTTTTCTTCCTGAAGTATCAGATGAGGAACAAAATGTGCGCGGAAGTACGATTTTGCTCCTGATGTAACACATGAGGAAAATGGGGATGTGGTGTAGAGAGGACTGAGTGGCAGGTTGCGGTTTTCCTGATGATATGGATGAGGAGGGAAAAGTGTGTGGGAGGGCGATTTTGTTCCTCATGTGTCGGATGAGGAAAACTTCGGAGAGTCTGAGGGTACTGCCAGTATTTTGTACAGGAGGAAGCCCTGTGGTGTACAAACCGGGTGAAAATCGGCAGTTCGTACAGGAGAAAGGCTTCTGGTGTACAAAGTGAGTAAATAATGACATTCCGTACAGGAGAAAGTGTCCTGGTGTACGAGCTGAATGAAAGTTGGCGGTTGCTACGGGAGAGTTAACATTTGACGGAATCTCAAAATGTTGAGCTTCCACTAAGTGGAAACAGGCTGTTTTTGTTTTGTCAGCTTGAGAGCAATTTTAATAAGGATTTTATAAAATACAATTAAAGATTTTGTAAAATATAACTTGTGATTTTGTAAAATAGGCGTATCTTTGAAGAAAAAAATATTTTATGTACAGACGAGCCCAATTATCAATCCTGGAGACACGAATGGCAGAACCAAGGCGAACCATACAAGTAATTATGGGCCCACGCCAAGTCGGAAAATCAACAATGATTAGCCAATTCGTTGAGCTGACATCCATTCCGTGCAGTTTATTCAGTGCTGACAGCGTCGGAAAAACAAATACAGAATGGATATCGGAGAAATGGCACGAAACCAGAATCAGAATGATGTTGAATAATGAGCCAGAACATCTCCTTATCATTGATGAAATTCAAAAGATTGCAGGATGGAGCGAGATAGTGAAAAAGGAATGGGACCTGGATACAAGAGAGAAGAGAAACCTTAAGGTTATTCTTCTCGGTTCATCCCGTCTTCTGATTCAGAAAGGGCTAGAAGAATCTTTGACAGGAAGGTTCGAAACACTGAAAATGGGTTATTGGGAGTGGAATGAGATGAGGGATGCTTTCGGTATCTCAATGGAACAGTTCATATATTTCGGAGGTTTTCCAGGACTGGCGCCCTATATAAATGACGAAGACCGCTGGCGCAGAATTATGGAAGACGCTATCATTTCCCCTATTCTCAATCATGATATTCTTGATATAGAGGAAATCCGCAATCCATCTTTACTCCGTCAGGTTTTCGAGACTGGCAGTATCTATTCTGCACAGGAGCTTTCTCTCACCAAGATGCAGGGGGTAGTCAATAGCGGAACGGTTCCAACCATTAGTTCTTATCTCAAAATACTTGATGAGACGATGCTGATAAAGCCTATTCAAAAATATGACAACTCCGCTATCAAAACGAAAAACTCAATTCCAAAAATGCAGGTTTACAATAATGCTTATAGAAATTGTTATTGTCAACATACATTTGAAGAAGCTCTTCTCAATAAGACAGAATGGGGAAGGCAGGTGGAGTCTGCCGTTGGTGCGTATCTTGCCGGGCGGGCAGTTCTGGACGGCTTCCAACTGCTCTATTGGAGGGATGAAAAGAAAAATGAATGCGATTATGTTCTTAAGAAAGGGGAGCGCCTGATTGCTATTGAAGTGAAAAGCGGTCATGCGGGCAATATCGACGGGTATCTTGCCTTTAGGAAAAAGTTTGAAAAGGATATTGTCAACTCTTTCATAGTAGGTCCGGAGGGGCTTCCTGTAGAGGATTTTTTTAGAATCAACATCCCTTCTCTATTCAGAATGACCTTATAGTCCTTTCAATTTCTTTTTGGTGGTGAGTTATCGGAATCAGCTTAATCGACAAAATTACCCGAATAGAGCCTGCTTAATCTACAAAATTGCTATTTTTGCATTGAAATTGATTGCGCGCACTGCCCGCAGTTTGTACAGGAGTTTCTGTGAATAACACTCAGGCAGAATATAAGTGAGTTCCGAGATTTTCTTGTAGGGAGTATTAAGAATAGGTTGTGACTAATGCAAAAGACATTTTTTCCAACTGTCATTGCGCTGCTGATGCTGTGTTCCGCAACCGCGTTTGCGCAATTCCAGCAGCGCTCGATAGAGATAACCACCGGTTATCCGAGTTTTATGCATTCTCTCGAATACCCTTGGATTTCAAAGAGAATAGACATGTATGAGCATGGTCAGCGTTATGGGGAATATTATCAGCCTGGAATCAACATCGGATATACTTATCAGTGGAGAAAGCGATGGGAGGTGAATGCTCTGCTCAATGCCCACCTCACGGTGATGGATGTCTTTCAGTATCCGCTGTTGCCGGAATACGCCGACCGCACACCATCTGAGACTGGTTCGTCACAGTATTATGATTGGAATGCAGACCCTGTTTCCACAACAAGACAGACGAAAGTTTATGGCGATTTCTGTGTCTCGTTCAGATTCAAATGGCTTGTCCGGGAGAGTTTCAGTATGTATTCCGGTCTCGGTGCAGGAGTTTCATTTCATATCCCGTTGCCGGTGCCTTATTTTGCGCCAATCGGCATCCAGTTCGGTAAGGGCAAGGTATTCGGAATCGTTGAGGCCAATATCTCCGCCGCCAACACCTTCGGCATGGCCGGAATCGGCCTCAGACTGTAACATCCTCTACCGGCTTCTTCTGCGCAGTAACGTCAGTTCTGATTACCAATTGCATTTTTTCTCCATTCCGTTGCACGCCAGAGCTAACGGCAGGCCCTGCTCGTGGAGGTACTCCGGGGCAAAGCCAATCTCATTATTCCAGTCGACAGTCCAGCCGTCCAGGGTAAAATTGCGAAAGTATTCTGGATTCTGGAGCTTGACGAAAATGCCCTTATTGTATATTCGTGAGAAATCGAACATACGCACATCACCATTGCTGAAGGTTAGTTTCAGCAAATAGCCGGATATGTATTCGGCAGAGGTTATATGCAAGAATTCACTATCCATATTAAGTATGGAAACGTAGTTGGATTCCATCTATATAAACAAACAATGATAAACAGGAACCATAATCAGTTGTTCGTCCTTCCGCAAGTCTTTCGTATATACAAGATATCTCTTTCCTACGTGCTGTGAAAACTTCCTGCAGAACTCGTCCATTGATTTGTGAGTCTTGTATCCTGAAGATTTGACCTCTATCGGGCAGATTTTAAAGCCACGGGAGAGAAGAAAATCTATCTCGTAATTGTGTTTGCCACTGGAAGTAGGCCAAGTGTGATAATAGAGCTTTTCTCCACGGGCACGGAGCATCTGAGCTACAACATTTTCGTAAACATAGCCTAGGTCTGTGACGAGTTTGTCGCTAAGCAGTTTTTGATAGATAATGTTCTCAGTAACTGCTTTATCCCAAAATGCCATTGTGATGAAAAGCCCCGTATCTCCGACATACATCTTGTACTGTTCAATATTCTTGTGCTGGGACAGGCCTGCTGACGGATCGTTTGCGTGGTAGGAGAAATTAACGGTCATACTGTCATCCATATCCTGAATCAGTTCGTTCATCTCATTCTCATCTTGGCTACGGCCCAGAACACTGGTGACTTGATATCGGGAACCATTGCCTGTGAGTTGAGAGGGGGCCGCCATAAACATACGGGTAGCACGCCCTGTGGGATCTATCTTACGAAAATCGTCAGCGTATAGTTCGATAATCTCTCGTTTAGTGGCATCTACCTCACTCAGGTTCTTTGTGTCAAGATAGGTACTGACGGCCTGTGGCATTCCTCCCACCAGCATATAGAGACGGAAATCCCGCATCAGTTTTCGGCAGGTGGCATCACCGACTCCTTGATGTTTCTCAAAGGTCTCCTTCAAAAGCGGAACTGTGACAGTGTCGCCCAGAGCCCAACGGAATTCTTCGTAGTCCATAGGATACATTTCAAGACGTGTTTCCTCACTTGGAATAACTATGCCTTGCGTATTCTTCTTTATGGAAAGAAGAGACCCGGTCTCAATGTAGTCGTACCTGTGGTCTTTAACAAGATACTTAATGGCTTCCCGAACTTTAGGAGCTTTCTGGATTTCGTCAAAGATTATGACAGATTTGCGCTCCTCAAGACGAACATTGTATATGAACTGAAGTTGGAGGAAAAAACTGTCTCGGTCGCTTATATTGTCAATAGCTTCCCAAAGGGCTTTAGGAGCATCAGCAAAATCTACCTTTATGTATGTTGAGTACTCGTTTCTGGCGAATTCTTCAGCAATTGTTGACTTTCCTACACGGCGGGCTCCCTTGATAAGAAGGGCGGTACTGCCGTCTTTAGATAGCTTCCATTCTTTTATTCTATCGTAAATTTTACGTTTGAATATTCGTTCCGGATATTCCATTCTCCTCACAATTTAATCATTATACGGAGGCAAAATTAGGCTGTTTTGACGGAATCTCAAAATTTATTTTTGGAATTTTGTATGGAATCTCAAAATGTTGAGATTTTTTAAGTTGAAACAGGCGGTTTTCGTTTTGTCGGCTTCAGGGTAGTGTTTCATCGGTTGCGTCCGGAGTAAACCTATTTCGGACAAAAGTTGTCGGTGAGCAAACACCTACCTTTTTGCGCACGGATTTCATAGCAGGCAGGTCAATGCTTCCGGATTTTTTCGCAGCTGTGCGGGAAAGGGAATTCTGCTAATGGGGACGGAATAT
>SAMEA3663208__coassemble_206_pt1 | contig 25827 bp, 16 predicted proteins | sample SAMEA3663208__metabat2_low_PE_018 | metagenome-assembled genome bin SAMEA3663208 (sample SAMEA3663208) | pig gut metagenome | biome: pig gut; feature: pig-associated habitat; material: faeces | place: China | collected 2013
CAGGAAGGAAGGTGTGCCGGTTTCGAACCAGTATTCTCTGAATCTCTTTGAGTCCAGGGTGTTGAGCAAACTGAAAGGATTGTAAATGCCGGGAGAATCTTCGCAAAAATGATAACCGTCATACATTTCTGCCAACTGGGTGTAGGTCTCTTCGACGCTCATGTCATTGGCCGCGGCCAGTTCTTTGACACTATCACCAAAGTATTTTTTAAGATCCTTATCTGAAATGCCGCAGATGTCCGTATAGCGGGCATCCATGGATATGTCCTTGAGGTTGTTGAGACCACTGAAAATGCTGAGTTTACCAATCTTGGTGACACCGGTAAGGAAGCCGAACTTGATGCAGGCATCTTTGGCTTTCATTACGCCATAGAAACCTTGAAGAAGGCTGCGGAAAGATTCATTCAACTTCTCGTCACCCAAAGAGTCCACAATAGGCTTGTCGTATTCATCAATGAGAATGACAACGCCTAAACCAGTCTTTGCGTAGGCAGCATCGATGACATCTTTGAAACGTGCTTCTGGAGACTCAAACTGGGGCTTGACTCCATAGAGGCCCTCCAACTTTACCAGATGCTGAAATAAGGTCTCTGTGAGGTCTGAAATGCTTTTATACTGTTTTCCGCTCAGGTCAAACCGTAGTACCGGATACTGAATCCAGTCCTTTTCCAGCTCTGCGATTGCCAAGCCATCAAACAGTTCTTTCTTGCCGCTGAAATAGGCTTCCAATGTGGAAACCAGCAAGCTCTTACCGAAACGGCGAGGACGGCTGAGGAAGTAGTAGCCTCCCTTCTGTGCCATCTTATAAACAAGGTCCGTCTTGTCCACATAGACGAAACCGTCTTTGCGGATTTTTTCGAAGTCTTGTATGCCAATCGGATAAAGCATTTTGCGGACTCATTTACCGGTTCTCACAAAGGTAAGTTTTTTTTCTTAATTCACTGTAACACTGTTGTATTTTGTTGTGTCCCGTCTGGGTAGTGTTTCAGCGAGTGTGGGATATCGCCTGTTCAATCTTTTCTTTCTCTCCTGATCCGGCGGTACTCAAACGCAAGAGTGGTAATCCTATGGCATTGAGAACGGAATCTTTAAGCCGGTCACGATGTCCCTGCGCCGATTCTTCTTTGTGATACTGTGTGCCATCCACTTCTATCGCAAGTTTTGCCTTATGGGAAACAGTGTCGTAAATCAGGAAATCAAGGTGCGTCCAGGAATGGGAAGCATAACTGCGCTCCTCGGGCGTCAATGTGGATTCAGCAGTAACCAGAAGGCGAAGAGGATAGTGCATCAGAACGCCCAGGCGTCCATACCCTTTCTCCCGGAGAATATCCTGTATTGCCCAGTAAGTCAGATTTTCCGAGTCGAATTCAGAGACCTTACGATGCGTTTCATAAAAGCGAAGCAGTTCATTGGTATAATCCTCATAGAGCAAGTCAAATATTGAAGAAATGCAGCTTTGCCTGGTTTCGCCTTGATAGTACTCTATGTAATCAATCAGATCTTGAATATTTGAATCAGGCTGCTCATCTGCAGAGACAACCAGAGTAAACTGTTTCTTCGCTCTGGAAACTGCCACATTCAACAGATGGGGATCATCCGTAAACTCGCTGACTTGATTATCTACTGTTGACAGTATAATTGCGTCATTCTCGCGGCCCTGGAATTTATGTACAGTGGCGGCAACATAGTCCCGCCCGGAAGAGGACAGAGCGTCCCTGAGCGCTTCCACCTGTTTATTATATGGAGCTATTATGCCGATGTCTGTAAATCTTTCTTCAAGCGACGGGAGGATCTCCTGAACAATGGTATCCACCTGACGAATATTGACAGCACCTCTTGCGTGATTCCCCCGCACGGTCCTGACTACACGAATAGGGGGATATGAGCTGTCATCCTTTTTCATTGGGATGAGTTCCCCGTCATAGAACTGCTTGCTGCAGAAGCCGATTATCAGAGGATTGCATCGATAGTGTTCACGCAGCAGGGTCTGAGGGATCTTTGGATATAGGCTGCAAATTGATGAGAGAAAACTGTTCGTTGAATATCTGTATGATTCGCTGAGCCCATATTTTGCAAAGATTGCGCTGACAACTTCTTCCGTTTGGGCATCTACCACATTGGGCAGCTGCTTGAGGTCGCCAACAATCACAGCTTTATCGGCACAGCTCAATGCTAAGGCACCGGCAGCAATATCGACCTGCGATGCTTCGTCCATAATGAGGTAGTCGAACCTGCAGGTCTGATTGATATTGGATGTTGCCGAGAATGTTGTGCTCAAAATGACCGGATACTCTTTAAGGAATTCCTGACTATTGTGTTGAATGTCAGCTGTGGAGAATACAGTTCGTTCCTTATGTTTGCCATAAGTCTGATACAGATGATTCTTCAGGACCTGCATCGACAGCTCTCGCAATCTGGCATTCTTTGCATCCGCATCCTTTGTTTCAAGCTCAAGTGATTTCCGCTCATTCTCGAGATTCTCTATCTTGGATTTAACGAGCAAGTATTGAAGTGTGTCAATGGTGTCATCGTTAATGGGAAATCTGTGCAAACGCAGGCCCAGAAGCGTTAACCTGGAAAAGCGGTGTTTCTTTTCCATCTCCATCCTGCAGCGCAGGGAGTACTTTTGCAAAAAACGAGGAGAATACTTTCTGGTGAGAGAGTGTATTTTCGGGAATAACTCTATCTGATGTTTGTACTCTTCCAGCTTAACAATGTCCTGTGCCAGTTTTTCTTGTGCCTCATAGATGGCCTGCATTTCTTTTGAGAGTCTGATGGCTTCACTACGGGCGGCAGCGGCATTGCTCAGTTTCCACGATGATATATCAGGATATTCTCCGGTTTGGTTGTCGACGAATGCTTTTTTGTTACTCGTCCTTCCGAGCTGCGCACAGATGAAATCCAATCCTGCAGATTCCAGTTTTTCCAGGACATTCTCAACGGCGGAATTATTATTTGAGACGATTTCCATGGTTTTTCCGGCTATCAGCAGGTTGGAGAGGATGTTGAGAATGGTCTGCGTTTTTCCTGTACCAGGCGGGCCTTGAATAACGCTCAATTTGTTTTCCAATGCATTGCGGACGGCTTGATATTGACTTCTGTTGCATCCAAATGGGAAGATTGGTGCGCTTGGAGAGCCTGCGGCGACGGTGTAAGTATTGACATTAAGGTAGGCCTCAAGAAGTGAGTTTTTGGCTACGAATTCGATTTTTCCGTATTTGTCTGCAAGGCTTACGGTTTTGTCATCACTTACGGGAATGACGTTGTACCTTGCGACTTCATTGAGATATTCCCAGACGTTGATTGAACGTTTGTCGTCTATGTGCTCTTCTATGTCAAGATAGTCCGCAGGATAGTTCTTAGCCTTGCCATTGTCAAAAATGAGTCTGTACGCTTTGTTTTCGCGGCCTTCAAATACTCTGACACCAAGGACATTACGGTATATTTCTCCATCTGTTTTTCTTTTTATCAGGAATGGCGGTTCCAATTGGCGCGAGAATTTGGCGACATCTACGTTTTCGGGATTATAGCGGAGAGTTTTCTCTCCTTGACGGAACCGGACATAGTACTGCCCTTTCTTGACATCGAAGCCAAACTGCTCAAGATCGTCCGAAAGTTTGAAGACTCCTGATCTCTTCAGGAAAACTATTTGACGGGTTGATGGCATAGAGAATAACGTTTAATGTTTCGGTTTGACCGAAGTTGCGAGTGGTCCGTAGGGTTTCTGCATTCGGCTCGTCAAATATACAAAGAAATCTGAGTATTTCAATTTCGTGGACCTGAAACTCTTGTTTTTCCACTTTCGGCGTTCTTTTTTATGTCGAGATGGGAGAGGTGTGGGCGTAACAGTTCCCCTTCCTCAGCACTGGCATGCAACTCCCGGCGGAGTCATGCCAGATGCTTGAGGGTGAGCCTCTTACTTCATGAACTTGAACGCCTTGTCCAGGCACTTCTTCTTTTGCTCCAGATTCGGATGCACGTACAGATTCAGCGTCGTACCGATGTTTGAATGGCCCAGCAGCACGCTCACAGTTTTGTAGTCACAATTGCTCTCAATGCATCTGGTCGCAAAACTATGCCGAAGTCCATGGAACTTGATTCTCGGTATTCCAAGCTCCTGCATCAGCGCCTTGTAATAATTCCGGTACGTCCGAGGCTCAATCGGCTTGCTCTCATTGCTCAGGACATAGTAGTCCGGATTGACAATGCCACACAACGGCTTCAGCATCTTCATCAGGTTCTTCGTTATGGGAATGTCGCGAACCGAGTTCACGGTTTTCGGCATTCCCTCTATAAGGACCGTCCTTCTGGGTTCTTCATCCATCACATACACCCGCTCCAGCGTCCGGCGAACATGTATCACACTCTCGCGGACATCAATGTCTTCCCATTTGAGAGCACAAATCTCCCCTATTCTCAGTCCCGACGACAAGCACACATACACGCCCAGGTTCTTGAAAGTGAAGTTCCCCTGAATGTAGTTCATGATCTTCCTGTGATTCTCAATGCTAAGCACCTCTATTGCATCTTTGCCCTGTGATGTAGGATAATGGAGCTGCCAATCTGATTTCCAGTCAAGTCCGAGCTTTGCCCCATACCTGACAACCATCTTCAGCACAATCACAATGTCTCGTACCGTTTTCTGGCGCATGCCGGATTCCAATTTGTTGAATACGAACGCCTGAACATCATCCTCGCTGATTGTCGTTTTGCCTTCAAACGCAGGCAGAATGTGATTTTCCAGGATTAAGATATAAGCAGCGTATGTTGACTGCTTCACATACTGTTTCTTGTCCCTCTTCCAGAGGTCTGAAACTTCTTTGATTGATTTCTCTGTCATAACTCTGTAATAATTAAGTCTATATACTATAGAAATATAAGGGCCGTCAAGAGCCAGTATCCTCAATGTTCCTGCTTTGAGATTCCCGGAATTCAGTGGGGAATGGAAAACATTTCAACTCTCGGACTTAGCGGCATATTCAAAGGAGCGTGTCAAGATGGAGATCCTATCTTCAAATAATTATGTCTCTACGGAGAATATGCAACAGGATTTTGCAGGAATCAAGGACGCAATATCACTACCATCATCAGGTACTGCGGTTGAGTTTCAGGTTGGTGATATCCTGATTTCAAATATTCGACCTTATCTAAAAAAGATATGGCTTTCTGATAGAAATGGCGGCTGTAGTACAGATGTCCTAGCACTCCGGACGAAGAATGAAAAAGTTGATTCTTCTTTTCTATATTGTTGTCTAGCAAACGACGACTTTGTTTCGTATGTGATGTCTGGAGCAAAAGGAGTAAAAATGCCGAGAGGAGACAAACAGCATATATTGTCATATAATCTGGGTGTTCCATCTGTACAAGAACAGAGAAGAATTGCCGAACTTGTCTCTCTGTTAGAGAAACGCATATCAGCCCAAAGCAAGATAATTGAGGAACTTACGACCTTAAGGTCTGCACTAATTGAAAAATGCGCGAAGCAGACAGGAAACTATTTTTCCTTGTCAGACATCCTGGAAGAAGTGGAGGAACGGAGCACTACAGCAAATCAGTATCAAGTGCTTAGCTCAACCGTGAAAGGCATCTTCTCTCAAAAAGAATACTTTAATAAAGACATCGCCAGTGAAGATAATAAAGGCTACAAAGTAGTACGAAAAGGTCATATAGTTTTAAGCCCTCAAAATCTGTGGATGGGGAATATCAACTACAATGATCGGTTTGATATAGGCATTGTTTCTCCATCCTATAAGGTCTTTTCGATTAAGGAAGGGTTCAATCCAACATTTATCGCAGCCCTTCTTCAAACAAAGAAGGCACTTAACGAATACATGCTCGCGTCTGAACAAGGTGCAAGCATAGTGCGACGCAACTTGAATATTGAAGCATTTATGGCTATCAAGTTCCGGATTCCAGATGCACGTCAACAAGACTCATTATCATTGGCAATCACAGCAATCAATGCCAAGCTGAATAATGAGCGGTGTTATTTGGAACAGCTTACAATGCAGAAGTCTTGTCTCTTGGAGAATATGTTTATATAAACATTTGTTTTAAGAAGCAATCTTTTTGGCGATTAAGGAGTTCCAGGTATTCTTGTTCTGTCTGTAGTTTGTGAGCTATAGTATTAAGCCTTCTTGCTATAGCTTTTTGTTCATCCAAACCTGGGATGCGGTGACACGTATTGAAATAGTCTATTACAGACATATTTAGGAGTCCGTGATTTCTAGCACCTTCGCCAGATATTTCAGATATTCCAGAGTGCCACTTGGTAGATTCGAAATAATGTGCTAGATAGTCTGGATCAACGACTTCGGGTTTAGGGGTAAAACAAATATAGAGAGGTGAGATTATGCCCTTGTCAAAATATGATAGCCTTTTCACCGCACCCCACGGATAATCGGATGAATAACTTTTGTTATAGGCAAAATCTCCTTTCTCAAGACATAAATATGACTCTAAATTCTCGCTAGCAATCCTCTTTTTGAAAAAGGATTCTTGATCAACCAATCCGTGTTGAGCCGCAATAGTCAGAACACGAGAATCAAGATTATCCTTATTCTTAATGGACTTTCGTGAACAAATTTCATTCAGCTTACACAGCTGCCATTTGCCTGTAAATGATTGAATTCTGAATTTCGGCATTTCTTGTCTTGGGGAGCAAAATATAGAATCATATAATGCAGACCTTAAGGTCGTAAGTTCCTCAATTATCTTGCTTTGAGCATCGATTCGTTCATCAAGGAGATGAAGTAGTTTTCCTATTTTATTCTGTTCTTCTATAGATGTCTTATAGCTATCAAGTGATTCAAATACCGATTTCGAGAGTATTGGGACCGCTTGAGTTGCAATAGAAGTAATATACTTAGGGAATCTACTCTGGATCGAATAATATACATAGTCTGGGCTACAGTCAATGGGTATAATGCTGTTTATCTGTTGGTTAGTAGCCATTTCCGTTGTGGCCATTCCCATTTTACCTATGGTTGAACCAATGCAGGTTACTAATATCGAATGTGCTGGTATCTTTCTACATTTATCAAAACCCTGCTGTGACAATTTTGTTTTTGTTGATACGACATCTTTCACATTCCCCAAATCGGCTGGACTCGCCCATAAAAATTCTCCATTATCGTAGTACTCCGTCTTGGAAGTTGGTGGAGTGCTTCCAGTTATCACTTTGCCAAAATCTTTAATTTGGCATTGTTCCCACTCCCCGCTGAACTCCGGGAATCTCAAAGCTGGAACATTAGGACCAGCATGTTTGTTATTGTTTGCCATAGAGATCCGGATTAGTCAATAATACCAAGTTCTTTGAGATATACGTCAATCTGGGCATCCAAATCGGCGCGTTTTGCTTCGAGGCTCTTGATCTCAGCCATTACTGCCTTGATATCGATTTCTTCCTCCTCTTCGAATGTGTCAACGTAACGAGGGATATTGAGATTGTAGTCGTTATCCTTGACCTCCTGAAGTGAGGCGCAGTGGCTGTATTTCTCAATCTCCGTACGATTTCGGTATGTCTGGATAATCTTCTGAATGTGCTCCTCGCGGAGTTTGTTCTGGGTCTTGACCTTCTCGAACTCCTTGCTGGCATCGATGAAGAGGATGTTGTCATCGTCCTTGCGGCACTTCTTCATTACCAGGATACAGGTAGGGATGCTTGTGCCGTAAAAGATGTTGGCAGGCAGACCGATGATTGCGTCAATGTAGTTCTTCTTCTCAATGAGGAACTGACGGATTTTGCCCTCGGCTGCTCCGCGGAACAGAACGCCGTGAGGAGCAACACAAGCCATCGTACCGCCGTCATTGAGGTGATAAATCATGTGCAGGATGAAGGCGTAGTCGGCTTTTGACTTTGGAGCCAGAACACCGGCCTTGCTGAAACGGTCGTCGCTGTTGAACTTGTCTGCTGCAGACCATATAGCTGAGAATGGAGGATTTGCGACCACAGCATCGAACTGTCTGTCGCCGAATGCGTCAGCCTCCAGTGTATCACCGTTTTGGATATCAAAGTCGCTGTACTTCACGCCGTGAAGCAGCATGTTCATTCGTGCAAGGTTGTATGTGGTATTGATCTTCTCCTGTCCGTAGATGGCATCAGCCTTTCCGAGCTTCTGAGTCTGGAGAAGAAGCGATCCCGAACCACAGGTAGGGTCATACACGGTGCGAAGACGGGTCTTGCCTGTAGTCACAATCTCTGCAAGGATGCGGCTTACCTCCTGAGGTGTATAGAACTCGCCTGCTTTCTTGCCGGCTCCTGCAGCGAACTGGCCAATCATGTACTCGTAAGCGTCACCGAGGATATCGATGTCGCTGGCCTCGCTCAAACCGAAGTCAATGCCGTTCAGAGCAACGAGAACGTCGCTGATAAGCTTGTTCTTGTCGTCAGCAGTCTTGCCAAGCTTAGGTGATGCAAGGTCGATATCAGAGAAGAGGCCCCCGAAATCGTCACCACTATCCTGCCCTATGGTGCTGTCCTCAATCTTCTTGAGACTGCGTTCCAGCTGAGGGAGAATGTTTTCCTTCTTGTTGATAGCCTCGATAATTGAAGAGTACAGATACTCAGGCTCAATGAAATAGCCAAGGTCATCGATACAGATTCTCTTGATCTCAGCCTTAAGGTCATCATCATCGCTTGCCCACGCCTGCTTGTAATTGATGCCGTCCTCGCTGAGCTGGTCATCGATGTAAAGCTCGATCTTCTCAGAAAGGTATTTGTAGAAAATGAAGCCGAGGGTGAAATACATGAAGTCACCGGCGGTCATGTTTCCTCTCAATGTATTGGCTACCGCCCACAGTTGGGTGCGGAGTTTTTGCTGCAGTTCTTCGCTCATATTATGTCAGTCTCTTAGTCCCAATTAAACAAATCGATAATCTCACGCATCTTCTCCAGTATGCGTTTCACCTTTGCGGAGCGCAGCATGAGACCCATCTTGGTCTTGCGAACTGCGTCCTGTATGATTTCGGGCTTCTCGCGGCCCAGGTAGTCGTATTCAGCAATGAAGTTGCTGAGAGCTTCCTCTTCAACGCCTTCATCCACGGCAAGGTCATGCACAGCCTTGTTCTTCATCTTGAGAATGTAACGCTGCAGACGGCCTTCAAGGTCAATTGTTCCGTCAGCCTTTGCCCTCTTGAATCCTTCCTTGTCATTGTCAACCTCCTGCTTGATGAAGCTGTCAATGAGCAGAGTCTTCTTGCGCATAGTGGCATCCTTGATCATGGTATCGAGAATGTCCTGACGCTTCTTCTCATAGTCCTCGTCGCTTGGATTGAGATCGCTGATGAGAGAAAGTATGTAAGCCACGTTCACCACATCACTGTGGAGCAGTTCAAGGCAGAAATCGATATCCTCAATGCTCTGGTCACCGTACTGAATCTCCTGCTGGCCATCGTGAAGCATTTCGTCATTCTCCTCCTCAGGCTTGATGAAGCCCACTGTCATGTCGAGATACTTCGAACGGTAATCGTTATAGTCCTGCTCGCTCAGAACAAGGCCAGGATCGTCGTTGCTGAAATCCTCATATATCTGAATCTCCGCGCGTTTCTTGATGATTTCACGGAAAGCGAGGAGAAACTTCTTCTTGTCGTATTCACTCTTGAGAGCATCCACGGAAGCCATTGTCGGATAATGCTCCAGGAATGAAATGGAAAGCTCGTTCAGCTGCTTCTTCACTTCCTTGAAAGGAGGCCTTGTCACGGCTTCGATACCGCCCTGACTGAAGAGCTTGATTGATGCATCTACATTGTCCTTCAAGTCACGGAAGCAGAGAATCTTACCGAAGCGCTTCTTCTCGTTAAGCACTCGGTTGGTTCGGCTGAATGCCTGAAGAAGTCCATGGTACTCCATATTCTTGTCCACATACAGAGTATTGAGCTTCTTGGCATCAAATCCGGTAAGGAACATACCCACCACAAGCAAAAGATCAATAGGCTCCAGGTCCGCTTTGCGCTTCTTCATTCGCTCATTGATATCGTCGTAGTAGTTCTGGAAATTGTCTGTTGTGAATGCTGTGCCGAAGTTACGGTTATAGTCATCCATGATCTCCTGAAGTTCATCAGAAGCCACATTGTCGGTCTCAAAGCCTTGGTTCATGCCTGTCTTGGCATCATCCTGACTTGAATTCGGTGCGTATGTAAAGATGGCTGCAATCTTGATTTTCGGATTGAGCTCCTTGAAAATCTTGTAGTACTTCAAGAGCATCGGCACGCTCTGTACGGCAAAAAGAGCGTTGAACTCACCGCCGTAGGTTGACTTGCCGAAGTTGTTCAGGATGAACTCTGCAATCTCTTTCATCCTGATGTCGCTCATCTCGTTTGCGTCCAGCTTGCCGTTGTAATATTCCACAAGGAAGCCCAGAACGTTCTCATCCGCGATAGCGTCTTTAATCATATACTTGTGCAGGCACTCGCCGAACACATCATGCGTGGTAAGTTCCTGCTTTGCATTCTCAGCAAAGATAGGTGTACCGGTGAAACCGAATATCTGCAGGTTTCTGAAGAAATGTACAATGTTCTTGTGGCACTCTCCAAAATGGCTGCGGTGGCACTCATCAAAGATCATCACAACCTTCTTGTCACGCACGCTCTCGATGCGCTTGCTGTAGTAGTCCTTCTTGACCGCCGTATTCAGCTTCTGGATGGTTGTGAGGATAATCTTCTTGTCTGAATTGAAGCGTTTGATAAGCTCGTAGGTATCCTCCGTAGCATCAACTGCACCAGGCTCGAAAGCCTCATACTCTGCCTGAGTCTGTGTGTCAAGGTCATGACGGTCAACAACAAAGAGCACCTTGTCTATGCCATCAAGTTCTGAGACCAGCTGTGCAGCCTTGAATGATGTGAGAGTCTTACCTGCACCGGTAGTATGCCAGATATATCCGTTTTTATTTGTGTTCTGAACCCTGTCCAGAATCTCCTCGACAGCATAATACTGGTAAGGTCTAAGTACCATAAGGCACTTGTCGCCCTCGTGAAGCACAATGTACTTGCTGATCATCTTGCCAAGAGTACACTTGTCAAAGAAATCCGCAGCAAATGTGCTGAGGTCGTTTACTGCCTCATTATTCTTGAGTGTCCAGTTGAATGTGAACTTGTAGCCGCAGTTAGGATTGTTCGCGAAGTAGCGGGTGTTCACACCGTTGGAAATGACGAATATCTGGATGAAATCGAAAAGACCATGGAAAGAGGTCTTGTGATAACGTTGAATCTGATTGTATGCCTGCTTTAGCTCTACCCCGCGTTTCTTCAGCTCAATCTGAACGAGAGGGAGTCCGTTCACAAGGATAGTTACATCATAGCGGCAAGTCTTGCGGCCTTCAACAGTAATCTGATTGGAAACCTGGAACTCGTTCTGGCACCAATGGTTCCTGTCAAGGAACTCTACCCAGACACGTTTGCCGTCTTCTGTCTCCAGTGGGAAAAGGTCACGGAGCTTCTTTGATTTCTCAAACAGAGTACCGCCCTCAAGATGGATGCAGATTCTCTCAAACTCCTTATCGGTGAACTCGGTCTTACCAACTGCAGCCAGCTCTTTTGCATTATGCTTTTCAAGCTGCTTCTTGAAATTTGCATATAGGTTTGTCTCCTCCTTCAGCTCTACGTACTCGTAGCTCATGTCCTGAAGCGTGGCAATCAAACCATTCTCAAGTGCCTGTTCGCTCTGTGCTGTCATAGTGTTAATCCTTTTCGATTTCTTTTCTCAGTTCAGAGAGAACTCTTCCGTTATAACTGAAATACTTCGGACCCTGATATGCTCCTGAATTGTTCTGCTTCTCAACCGGAAGGAATGTTCCAGTGAAAGCAGACAGGCTGTAAAGACGGCCTTCATATTCAACTTTGTCGTCAGTGGCCACCTTCACCGGAAGATTCAGTTCATCAAAGACAACGGTATCACCCACATTAATCCCAACCATGTGGAACTTAAATGAAGGCAGCGCCTTCTTTCTCTTCTTCTCAGCCTCTGTAGTCTTTATCGCCTTGTCTTCCTCCTTGCTCTTTGAAACCACAGGCTTGCCGTCAACATAGATTGCAAGCTCGGCGTCATCAAGAAGATCTGCGATATCCCTCATGATATCCAGGGCCATAGCCGGAGCAATGTTGAAGAACTCTCGATTCTGGCGGATGCGCAGATCCGTGAGCCGGTCAATCTGCTTGTGAATCTGCTTTTCAACCTTGTCATACTTGCTGGTATAGAGTGTTGCATATATCTCGAATGGAAGCGGAACCGCAGTATTATCCAGTTCCTTAGACCTTACATCGACAGGGCGTGAGCTCTTGCCGATTTTTACCCAATCCTCACGGAATGAGGGATTGGTAAGAATATATACATACCCTTTGCCAGACTCCATAGCATGAAATGATTTGAAAATTACTTTGCAACAGCCATCAAATTTACGATTTTTCTTGCAATCTTGACTGTTCAAAGTACCGATACTTATATAATCTCTTCAATTTTCGCCTCATATCTAACCATCAGTCAGCCAATCCTACATCTTTGCCCGCATAACACTACGACCATAATATTATGACAGACATCAATGATCAGGAATAGCCGGAATATATCGGGAAGCTGGTGAATATCTCCCGGGAAAGAGCGGGGTATGTGTGAGTCGGTCAAGTGTCCTCCGATGACGTTGCGGCATATAGGCTTATTCCGATTATCTTTGCTAAATTTGTAAAAAAGATAAATGAATGAGGACATATAATAAACCGCCAAAGACTTTCGATGAGCAGATACAGATTCTCGAAAATCGAGGTCTGGTCATCAATGACAGAGCAAGGACCCAAAGGCATCTTTCCAATGTGAGCTATTACAGGATGAGTGCCTATATGCTTCCATTCAAGAAGCGAGATGCTTCCGGAAAGCCATTGGATGAGTTTGTAGAAGGAACAACTTGGGACGATGTATATAACCTCTATAAGTTTGATAGAAAACTCCGGCTTTTGGTTTTTGATGCAATTGAGAGAATAGAGATCGCTCTTAGGACTCAGGTCATATATCAACTCAGTCACAAATATGGTTCCCACTGGCAAAATCAAAAAGAGTTGTTTATGCCTGCCAAACATAATCCGAAAACCGGAAAATCCTACGATGTGTTTGCTGATGTCCAGAATCATATCAATGACCAATTGAATGCCAACAAACGAGCCGTGTTCATTGAACATTATATGAGCACATACGACAATCCTCCTACACCTCCTAGCTGGATGAGTGTGGAACTCTTGTATTTCAGCGAGCTGTCAAAAATATGTCAGAACCTCAAGTCAAGAAAAGACAGAACAGATATTGCTGCCGCTTTCGGTATTGCGGATGAAACTATTTTCTGTTCCTGGCTCCATACATTGAATTACCTCAGGAATATCTGTGCCCACCACGCCAGATTATGGAATATCGAAATTGATGTCAATCCAAAGAAATACTTCAATAAGAATCAGAATTATATCTGGTTGAGCAATGAGGAAATACAGAGCGCACAAACGAGGAGATTATATTACAGCTTGTGTCTGATTCTTTACCTACTGCAGAGCGTTAACCCTAATACGAAATTCAGAGAACACTTTAGACAATTGCTCGAAGATTATCCTGTTGTCAAACTTGGATATATGGGATTCCCTAAAGATTGGGAGCAGCATCCTTTGTGGGCGGGGAAAATTAGTTGCAAAATTCAAAAATGAGCATTAAATTTGCGCTCACAATTGAGAAAGTTCTTAGAAACTAGAGATAATAAGCCTCTCAGGCGCGTCGCAAGACAGCATACTTGAGGGGCGTTTTCTATAATACAGCGGTCTATTGACCGACCATGGTCCGGAATACGAGACTTCCACCGTCTTCTGTCATTTGAGAAATGAAACCACTTCCTCCAAATTGTCGGTAACGAGATCAAAGAGCATAGACAATGGTCCTCTTGCCCTTTCCCGCAAGCCAACCGGCCTCTGTATGGGCACTGCGGCCACAAGGTAACACCAGCACGCAGGTGTCAGCCCATTCAAGAGCCTGAATGCCAGTGTGGCGGGTACTTGAACCGTATGTTGCAGTCATGAAACTGGTCAACCCCTTCTTCATCAAGCAACTCCCCGGGAAGAAGAGTGACGTGAAGGATGCAGAGTGGATAGCCACATGCCTGCTCAAGAATCTTATCAAGGGAAGCTATGTTCCCGGTGATGTCATTCAGCAGCTCCGTCAGTATGACAGGCGCATCTCCGATCTCAATGCGGAATGTGTCCGTAAGCTCGGCAAACTGGATGCAGCCCTGCAGCGCTGCAATATCCGCATCAGCAACTATGTGTCGAATACAGATACGAAGAGCTACAAAGAAGTGGTCAGGCTCATATCTGAGGGTGTCCGGGATCCTGCGGAACTGGCAACCGTTATCCACACGCGTACTGTCAATCGCGTCGGTGACGATGTAATACTTGCCTCTTTGACTGGAGTCATCTCCGATACCGACATCGATGTCATCCGCCAATTGCGCGAAGAGGTCGACCTCGCACAGCGCCACAAGGATGAATGCCAGTCGAAGATGGACGCCATCTGTCACCGATATTGCTCCGGCTGAAGAATAGTCGGTCGACCCAATATATACCGCATATTGTAAGGTCATTATCTTTGTGGTGGTCCGTCCCCGTCGTGCAAATTGGCTAACGCTCTATGCGGCTTAGGAGGCCTGTTTGAGCCGTAGAACTCGTAGAGGAAAGTGTTTACTTATATCCTGACGGTATCCTCGCCAGGGGCACTGCCGCGGCCCATATGTGATGCCACCCCGCTTTTGCCTATCTCAGATAGCGTTGAAAACCTGATTTATAGAGGAAAGATAGTAAAAAAGTTATAGAGGCTAATGAATTGATAACAAAATAAATGCGCCCAAAAAAGCCGCGCAGACGCGTCTGGAGGCAATAAAAATAGTCCTGAGAAGTATTTGATAATACATCGAAGATATATAAATTCGTGTTTTGTTAGTTAATTATTGTTGGAATTCATAATGAAAAACGGACTAAAAAGTTGGATTTTCCCGGCATTGCTATTGCTTGCCGGAGCCTGTACGAAGCCTTCCCCTGATCCTGAGCCTATCCCTGACTATATGCAAGTCAGTTGGGGTGACGAGGAACTCAAATTTGAAAGCATTGGCGGAGAAAGGGTGCTCAGTATCACTGCATTGCAGAACTGGCTCGTTACCGTCGGTGGAGATGAGAATGAGGTCGATTGGTGCCGAATCTCGCCTATTGCCGGTCTTGCCGGTTCCTCACAGCTTACTCTTACCGTGGATTCATACCAGGGTGAAGCAGACCGTGTATGCGTACTCACCTTTGTATGTGCAAACCAGAAAGAGGAAGTGGAAGTCAGACAGACCGGCACGGATGGAGACGCCTTTGTCTATTTCAGTGACCCTGAGTTCAAGAATATGATTCTTGAGGAGTATGATTCCGATCAGGACAGCAAACTCTCGAGTGAGGAAGCCCTGCAGGTTGTCAGGCTTGATTTCCATAGCACTGGCATCAGCTCCCTCAAGGGAATCGAGAGAATGGACAATCTCGAGTATCTGGACTGCTCATTCAACAAGATTTCCGGAGAACTGAATCTGGGCAATCTGAAGAAACTCCGTGTCGCCCAGCTCCATCATAATTTGTATACTTCTTTGGATGTCAGCGGCTGCTCAGCGCTTGACACCCTGATTGCGAACGACAATTATACATACGATGATGCGGGTTATATGGTCTTCCCACTGGAAGAGGTAAACTTAAGCGGCTGCACTTCTCTCCGAAAGGCCGACTTTACCGACAATAATCTGACATCCCTCGACTGCAGCGACTGTGTCGGGCTGACCGATTTGAACTGCCGCTACAACAAGCTGTCATTCCTTGATATCTCAGCTTGCGACAGGCTTGTCCGTCTGAGTTGCAGGACAAATGCGGGACTCTCCGGGGAACTGGATCTCAGCCATTGTCCGGATCTGGAATATCTGGAGTGTTATGAGACCGCCTATGAGAAACTGAATACCAGCGGCTGCAGCAGACTCAAATATGTATATGCGCACAACAGCAGTCTTTCCGAGGTCGATTTCTCAAGCAACATTGCTTTGGTTCACTTGGATATCTACAACAACAAGATACCTGCTCTGGATGTGAGGAACAACACTGCGCTGAGCTATCTGGACGCGTCCCTGAACAGGATTCAGGAAATCGACCTTAGCAGGAATATGGAACTTGCAGAGCTCTCCTTGGGGTACAATTCGATTGGTGAACTCGATTTGAGCGGGCACGACAAGCTTGTAAAACTCACAGCCAGCTCCAATGCACTGACAAAAATCGATGTCTCCGGCTGCCAACGGCTTGAGAATCTGAATATTGACGACAATCAGATCGGCTCACTGGATCTCAGCACCAATGAAGTTCTTGGTGTGCTGAGCGCCAATGACAACGCCATTCAGGTTCTGGACCTTTCCCACAACCCGGTAATCAGGGTTGCAAACTGCGAGCGCAACAATCTGGTAAGTTGCAACACTGATGGCTGTGCCGAACTGCTCATGCTCTGCGTCGAATCCAATGAACTCAGTTCCCTGGATCTTTCGACAAACAAGTCCCTGTCCGAACTGTATGCCGCAAAGAATGCCCTCGCTAAAGTTGATATAGCCAGACTTTCCCTGTTGTCCATTTGCGAGTTGTATGACAATCAGCTCGAAAGAATCAAGCTTGACGGTTGCACATCCATCTCCGAACTGTATCTGCACAACAACAAGCTCGCGTACCTGAGCACCTGGGATTGCGAAGCCATGCGTCAGCTCGATTGCCGCAACAATCTCCTCAAGTCTCTTGACCTGAGCAACAACCTCTCTATGAGTTTCCTTTTTGCCACTGAGAATCCTCTGATGACTGTAGTTTACATAAACGAAAAGTCAGATTACAATACGATTTCAGTGGACGAAAACGTTGAGGTGCTGTACAGAACCCCTGGAGACTTCGATGATGTTTCCGGTGATTGGGGAGATGACGATATCGATCCGTGGAAGTAATAATTCAGAACGCGAAATGAAAGCATATAAATATATTGTGTCGGCTGCAATTGCGGCGACTATGTTGGTCTCCTGCGCCAAGGAGGATAATCACGTTAACCCGGTGGCCCGCAGAACCATTACTGTTAACTGCCCGCTTACGAAAACTAGCATAGAATATGAAGGCTCCGATGTGTCCCATCTTGTTTGGAAAGCAGGGGAGAGCGTAGGCTATGTCACGAGCGTCTCCGGTGACAGGGTTCAGCTTGCGAAAATCAGCTCGAACTCCTTCACCGCTCAGATACCTGCTGATGCCTCTAAGGCGGACAGCATCTTTGTCATCTATCCTGTGGGAGACAACGAGGGCCGTCTCTTGTCTGAAATCCGTCTCCCTCTTGGGAACCTGGATACACAGAATGTGTCAATGCCTTTCGATGGCAGTACCTTCCCTATGTATGGAAAGGCCGCCATCCCTTCCGCAAGCAAGGCTGCGACAAACGTCAGTTTCGATTTCCCGGCAGCCATTCTCAGGTTCAATCTTTTCTCTGAAACGCCCGGCAAGCTCAGGACTGCCTGCTCCATTGAATTCTCGGGGGAGCCTTATATGCAAGGAGAATATGCCATAGACAGCCGTGGAGCAATATCTTTCGTTCCTGCTGCTGAGAATCTACGGCAGGAAATACATCTTGTCTCCAACGAGGAGTCTGACCTGTATCTCAATGCTGAGGGCCTGTATGTCTATGCACTCGTACCGAGAGCAGAAATCAGCGATTTCGACGTAAAGGTGCAGACGGACAGCCTTTCATATAGCTTCAATGGCGGAAACATGGATCTAACCCGCAAGGACAGAAGCCTTTGGCGCATTGCCCTGAATTTGAATTCCGAAAGTGAGGACGAGCCTGCTGCGCCTTCCGTTTTCAAACCTGTTTCATCTCTGGATGAACTCACTGAAGAAGGCAGATATCTCATTGTGGCGGATGCCGGAGACGGAAGCTACTTCGTGGCTGCCCCGGGAACCTATCCGACTGCCGCCTATGGAGGTACTCTCGGAATCAATGCTATGACTCTGGCTCATAGTGACGGAAACCTTGATTTCAGCGAAGAACTGCTCCCTTGCATTGTCAGCCTCAGGAAGGGGAGTGTAGAAGACAGCACTTTTGCCATATGCTTCGATCCTTCCAAGGGTCAGAACTGCTGGTGCTGCGCTCCCGGTGCGGCCACTTTCTCAGTGAACAACGGCTTCTTCTTCAATCCGGCTCCAGACACCGACAGCGAGGAGCAAGGCTATTGGAAATTCTCCTATGATGCTCCGTATGTCGAGGTAACAAGCCGTAGGGTCACGACTCAGCACTTTTACTATGTAGCAGATTATAAGCAGTTCCGTCCTGCACGCGAGGATGCTCCCGAGGACGGATTTACGCTCAAACAGATAAAATTCCTGCTTCTTCAATAGACATAATGCTATGAAACATTCTTTTTTATCCACGCTGGCAGTTCCAACAGTGTTCATGCTGGCACCGCTTTCTTGTACGGAGCCGAACTCCAAGCCTCTTGAAGTCTCCCTTGATTTCGTTGAGGAAGAACTGTCGGTCCCAATCAACGGCAGCGCTTCCGCCATACTCGAGGTCGAGCCGGAAAGCAGATTGTCTGAAGTCGAGTATTCTCTGGCGGATACTGATGTGGTAGAGATTGGAGGAGTTGCCTCAGATGACGGCAAGATGACAGTGGTTCTCATAAACAAAGGAAATATCGGCTCCACCACACTTGTGGCGATTCTCGACGACAAGATGGCGAGTTGCAGGATTTCTGTGTCTCCGGTCGAAGTCAGCGGCATTTCTCTCAATCCCGAGTCAAGCGATTTGTTTGTCGGAGAGGAGCTGTATCTCACTGTGAAGGTCAGTCCGGAAAATGCTACTTTCCCCGTGATCTCCTGGGATAGTTCCGATTCCGAGGTAGCATCGGTTGACAACGGCCACGTCATAGCTCTCTCTGCAGGAGAAGCAGACATCACAGCCACTTGTTCCGGCTTCAATGCTGTTTGCCACCTAAGTGTTTCCAATGTCGCCGTCAAATCGATAAGCTTGAGTGTGCAGTCTAAGGAATGCAGTTCTCTGGACATTTTGGAGAACGAGTCGGTGATAGTGGATGCTACGCTACTACCTGAAAACATTACTCTCAAGAAAGTTGACTGGAGTGTCTCATCTCCGGACATAATCTCCCTGTCACCATTTGATGCATTCGAGGGTGACAATGTTGTATCCGTTACAGTAACGGCCCTTGCTCCAGGCTCCTGCATACTCAAGGCTGCAGCCGGATCCGTCGAGAAGGAAATTCCTGTGACCGTCAAGGCGGTAGAGCCTCCTGTCGCTACGCCTAAGGTTGGAGATTATTTCTATTCTGACGGTACGTGGAGTGATGGAGGACTGATTTCAATAAGCGCAGACGGTTGCACTGCCCAGTGGGCTGAGGAGAAACCTGCTCCTGTCGAGGGCAAGACTGTCATCGGAATAGTATTCCAGACAGATCCGGACCGTCTTTCCCAGTATCTCAAGGATGACGGCTTTGTACACGGACTTGTATTCTGCACCAAGGCTGCCCATAAGCCTGGAGATTCCTTGACTATGTATTCCTCTGTAGGTGTAGACTGTATCGGCACTCACACCTTAGGCTCCTCCTGGTATGAAGATGTATGGGGCTGGAAGTGGACCAGGGCCATCATTGAGAACTATCCAGGGTCGGAACTTCAGAAATGCCCGGCCTTCGACTGGACCGTAACGGACTTCCAGCCGGCAGCTCCCGGAAACAGCTCAGGCTGGTTTGTCCCAAGCATAGGCCAGATCTGGGACCTGCTTGTGAATCTTGGAGGACCGGAGGTCGGAGAGGCTCTCAAACCGTTCCGGACTTATGACAGCGACATAACCTATTACAAGGAAGGTCCGGACTCCGGATACGGAGACATAAGCGTGGGTTGCGATGTCAGGGAAAGAATCAACGCCCATATGGCAAAGGTGGAATCTTCTCAGAAGGAGGACCTCATCATTAGCCGGGCATCTTCAGACGCCTGTGAAATCATGAGCTCCACCATATACCAGAAAGGCGAGTCTGAATGCACGTTCTGGCTTGTAGGTAACGGCAAGATATGCGCTACCGCGTCCTGGATGGATGACAAGATAATCTGCCGGCCCGTACTTGCGTTCTGATGAATGACAAAATATAAATGTTACATTCTTTAATAACAAACACAATGAAAAAGCTTTTATTGACCATGGCCGCAGTGGCAGGCATTTTCTGCTCCTGCACTAAGGACTTGGAAAAACGCGTCAGCGAACTTGAGCAGAAGTTTGCTGAACTCGAATCCAAGGTCAATGCCAACGCAAAGTCTATTGCAGACCTTGTTGCGGCAGCTGAATCCGCAGTTACAATCAACTCGGTTTCTCCTACAGATGACGGAAACGGTTATATAATCGTTTTCAGCAATGGTACTACTGCCACAATTACCAACGGAGTCGATGGCGCCGACGGTAAGGATGGCGCCGACGGCAAGGATGGCGCCGACGGCAAGGACGGTCAGGACGGCAAGGACGGTCAGGACGGACACACACCTCAGCTCGGTTTCGAGGAGATCGACGGCGTCCTTTACTGGACCGTTGACGGTGTCCTGCTCAAGAATGGTGATTCCTATGTCCCTGTAACTGGCGCTGACGGAAGAACTCCTGAATTCCGAATCAATGACAATGTCTGGGAAGTGTCTTTTGATGGACAGACCTGGACTCCTGTTCCGGTTTCCGGGCAGGCCAGCTCTCAGATAGTCGTCAGCGAGACCGACAGCGAATACATATTCACACAGGGCTCCACGGAAATCAGAATTCCAAAGACCGACGCTTTTGCAATCAAGGTCACTGAGTATTCACTGCCTGTCGAGCAGGGAGAGGAAATAGTCCTCAGCTATTCGATTATCGGAGAGGATGATACAACCGTGGTGCTCGCCGAGGCTAAGAATGTTTCCTTTAGCATCGACACCCAGGCCAAGACCATCACAATAATCCCGGAAGTGCCTGTCAAGGACGGTTATGTGCTTCTCAAGGCTGTCCGCAACAGCGACGGAAAGTATTCTGCCCAGTATATCAACATCGTCAAGGATTTGTATAACACATTCGGAAGTCTGATTGTCACCGACACCGAATATAACTGGTAAGCGATATGAAAAAAGTATTATACCTGGCAGCTTCACTCGCAGTTCTGGCTGCCTGCAGCAAAAATGAAATCAGCCCTCTGAGCGGGAACGTACGCAATATCGCACTTTCCGTAGCGGTTGAAGAAGATGCTTCCACCAAGGCTGTCTTCGACGGAGCAGGCCGTATGGTGTTCGAAAACTATGACAAATTCGCCGGAGCCATTGCAAAGGAGGACAGTCCTGCCACGGCAATCAAAGTAGCAACGCAGGCCAGTGCTGCCGCCAATTCATATTCCACCGATTTCACCATTGCTGACCCCGAGGCCGAGACTCCGGTATTCGACGGCAATATCTATAGCGTTGTCTCCGCTGATTGGGATGACACATACAGATTCTACGGAATATTCCCTAAGTCTGCAGTTTACAGCGCAGAGTCCAATCTTTCCAACTGGGCTGTCAAGCTTTCATCCGAGCAGACTCCGACTCTGAGCCAGTGGGATCCAAAATACACTGTCATGCAGATGCAGCCTGCTTCCATTTCCACTTCAGAAAGCACTTATGATGAGAAGTGGGATGAGTACAGTGCAACCGTAAACGGCAATACCGTCAAGTTCGCGCACCTTTTCGGATATGGCAGGATTGATTTTGCCGGTGTTCCGGAGCAGTACGCCGATTATCTGGTCAAGAGCGTCACAATCAAGGCAGTAGGCGAAAACAAGACCATTGCCGGAAACGTAAGGCTCGATATTACCAAGGATATAGATGAAATCGAACTCAAACCATATTCATCTTCATCAATGTCCGATGCCATCGTGCTCAAGTCCGATGCCAGCGTCAAAGTTTCCGACTTTGTAGCCTGGTTCGTGGCTCTTCCAGGAGATTACGATGTGGAGATAACCGTATCCACAGCCAAGGCTGACCTCGTCTTTGAGCGCTCCGGTCTGCACATCAGACGCAGCGCAATCGCTGCTCCGACAGTGAATTTCAAGGAGGCTGATACTGTTGTTTCCCACAATGTGGTGCTCGCCGACGGAGAATCCTGGAGCGAGGAGAAGTATATGCTTGGAACTTCACAGAACTGCATCACTTCCACTTATCCTGTAAGAGCATGGGGACCGGAAGGCAAGAAGATGAATTTCTATCTCTATTACCCTGATCAGATAAACAACAATTACGGTTCCAATCTCGGAAGCTGGGGAGGCCCATACAAACAGCAGATGGCTTACCAGAATCTTACCGGAGGAAAGGCCGTACTTGCTTCCGAGGCATCCTTCTACGGTGTCAAGCTCGTAAAGGTCAACCTCGGCATCTATTCTGCAAACGTTACCGGCAAATTCACCGTAAGGCTTGTTGAGGCTAAGGACACCACTGTACTCGGAACCGTCGATGTGACCGGAAAATCCGAAAACTATGACGGCAAGGACTATTTCTTCGACAATCCTACCGGAGCTTCAGGCTGTCTGGAGATTTGCGCATCTGATTTCAGCGACTCCAACTGCCGTCCTTACGTTGGAGCGATGTACCTCAATCCTGCGCCTGAAATCGTTATTGCAGCCGAAGATTTCAAGACAGGCTCTGCAGCAGCCGATTTCGAATTCTCATATTCGGTTTATGCCAGCGAACTCGAGCCTAGCGTATCCACTTCGGATTCATGGATCAGCGCAAGTCTTGAGGATGGCCTTCTTAAGGTCAGCGTAGCTGAGAACACCGGTGCAAAGAGAAAGGGTACCGTTACCCTGAGTCTTGCAACCGAGCCTGTTGCCGAAGCGTCCTTTGTCATTACCCAGACCAGCCCTACTGCACAGGATTGCGTTCTCAAGCTCACTGCTCAGGACATCTATGACGCTGCAAGTCTTGTCAATCCGACCATAGGAACGGCCGATGCTCCTGCTGCATCATCGTTCGTTCACACTTTCAAGGCCAAAGGCGTGAACGACCCTTCATTCGAGTATGACGTGGAAATGGAATTCACTGCTTTCAACTGGCAGAATACAACTGCCTCCGCAATTGTTGTAGGCAAGGGTGATATCAAATGTACCGAAGCATTGGGTAACATACAGAAGATTGTTGTAAGTGCCAGCCAGCGTCAATACAACAGCAATTACTACGAGCTGTCAGTCAGACTCTCCAAGGATGGTGTGACTTATGATTACCCGAATACCATGGACTACTCATACACCGGCTCCAAGCCGAACTATGTTTCGACTATCAATGTCGTGGATGAAGGAGTTCAGTACTTTACAATGAAGACAGCTTGGGGTACCCTCAGTCTTTACGGCTTTGAGGTATATTTCGAGTGCGAATAAAACAGAATGATGTTTCAATGAGATTGTGGTTATGGTAATAGCCCTGACCACAATCTTTTTTTTAAGAATCCAGATGATGAAAAAGCTTCTTTTGTACGCTGCACTTTCACTTGCCCTCTGCGCCTGCACAGGACTTGAACAGCCTTGTGAGGATTCTGTTTTCGTGCTGGCAAACAAGCTCATCAATGTAGGCAGTGAAGGTGGGGACAACATTCAGGTAGATTACTCCATAAGCGGTTCCGGAAGCGGCAATCTCGCCAGAGTCAGCTGCGAGGAGTCCTGGATAGAGATATCAGGGGTATCCACCAGTTCTTTCAGCCTTTCCGTAAGTCCCAACACAGGGGATCAGGACCGGACTGCAAGTCTTACGCTATCCTGCGAGGGAGTGAAGGATGCGACCCTTGTAGTGATACAGGCCAACGGAAACGGAGCGCAGGCTGGATACGTCAATTTCCGTATGGAAGTCTCGGACATCAGCACTTCGTCCGCATCCGTTACTGTCACTCCGCGGGATGCTTCAGCATTCTACCATTATTCCCTTGTCCCGGCATCTGATTTCGGCGATATGGGAAAGGAGGAATACATATCCCTCATTCTTGGAGAAATAGAGCGGCTGTCCGCCATCTACGGTGTCGAGCCGTCTGCATTCCTCAGCCGTAACGTGCAGACTTTCCAGGCAACTACCCTTATGGATGACACCGAATACCTCGCTCTTGTCTTCGATCTGTACTATGATGATCAGGATAAGCCGGTTTACAGCGGCAATCTTGAACGCTTGTCCTTCCGTACTGGAAAGGCGACACAGGTCGATATGACATTGAGCCTCTCTATGGCCGGAAGTGTTTTCAATGTCAAGGCTTCGGGAGCGTCCACTTTCATTTGTGACATTATGGACGCGGACCTTATCGAAGATTTCACCTGCATGGAGGATGTGGCGAGGGAATATGTAAGAACCGTAAGGAATGCCAACTACGGAGAGATTTCCCCTTATCTGCACAGCGGCGCCTGGAGTGAGGACTACGCCGCTTATCTCGACAAAGGAAGGAAATACATAGCCTGGGCTGTAGGCTACAGGGATGATGAAGAAGACACAGGTCTGACTACAGCCGTTTATACGATAGAGTTCACTTACTGAATGCCTTATAGCTGGAAAGCTAGGAAATTATCGTTATATTGCATGGATTTTTTCCATCTATGCAAATGCGCAAAATCTATATAGAACGCGAGGGCGGCAAGAAGATGAAGGTGCTCATATTCAGGCCAAAGGGGCGGGAGAGTGCTCCTCAGACCGGGGTGCTGTGGATCCACGGCGGGGGCTACCTCACCGGCTTCGCCGCTATGGCGGGCCTGCTCGGCATGGGCAAGCGCCTGGTGCGCCGCCATGGCTGCGTAGTCATAAGCCCTGCCTACCGGCTCAGGCGAGGCGGGCGTTACCCTCACGCGCTGGAAGACTGCTACTCGGCTCTTCTGTACATGGCCTCCCACGCCCGGGAGCTGGGAATCCGCACCGACCAGATCTTCGTAGGCGGGGAGAGTGCGGGCGGCGGCCTGTGTGCTGCGCTCTGCCAGCTCGCACGCGACAGGGGGCAGGTGAGGATAGCGTACCATATGCCCCTCTACCCGATGATCGACGACAGGGACACGGACTCCTCGCGCGACAACCACAACCTCGGCTGGAACACCGTCAGCAACCATTTCGGCTGGAAGGTGTACCTCGGGGAGCTCTATGGTACAGCGTCCGTTTCGCCCTATGCAGCGCCTGCGCGCCAGACGGACTACAGCGGCCTGCCGCCTTCACCCGCGCCCGCGAGCGCTATTTTGCAGAGAATGACCTATGATGCAAATGGATAATAACGATTTTCTGAGGCGACTCAATTCGTGGGCGGACGAATGCCATACCGATTTCCCCAATGCCTTCGGCTACCCGGCCAACTACAACATCAATCTTACGGAATTCTACAGGTGGTACCTGGAGAACGGATTGGGTACCAAGCTGCTCAACAATGCAGGCGACCCTTTCGAAGCTCCAAACAACCTCTCGACGCTCAGTTTCGAGAGGGAAGTGATAGAGTATTTTGCCCCCAAATACGGATTCTCCACCGACAATCTCTGGGGCATGGTCACCATGTCCGGAACCGACGGAAACAACCACGGCATATACTTCGGCGTGAACTATCTGCGCAAGACAACGGGGAAGGAGCCCATACTCTATTTCTCCGACGAGGCGCATTACAGCAACTTCAGGCTTTGCCATCTGCAGAACCTGGAGGTGAGGCTGGTCAAGACCGACGCAATGGGCCGTATGCTGGAATCGTCCCTTGCCGAGCAGCTGGAGCCATCGCGCCCCTGCCTCATGGTCTAT
>SAMEA3663208__coassemble_209_pt1 | contig 25133 bp, 15 predicted proteins | sample SAMEA3663208__metabat2_low_PE_018 | metagenome-assembled genome bin SAMEA3663208 (sample SAMEA3663208) | pig gut metagenome | biome: pig gut; feature: pig-associated habitat; material: faeces | place: China | collected 2013
GAATTGAATGAATGTATAGGAAGATTGAGGATAGTTAATGATAGGTGCTCTCAAAGTACATTCATCAACAATAGGTCCCCATACAGGCTCATTATTGTCCTTGCGCTGTTTTCCATCAAAATCACTCCGTGGACAGTCACGGCAGGACTCGCCTTCTCAGCCCTGGGCGACCTCGCCGGGTCATTCAAAACCGGAGGCGATCCTCAGGAATTCTACGCCTTTGTGTTCCAGATGCTCTTCTTCGCACTGGCACACATCTTCTACATCATCACCTTCCTCAAACTCAAACCGGGCAAGACAAGTGGTCTGCGAACCCTGGCCTGCGGTGCAGTCTGCGCCCTCGTCTATCTTTCCGCGCTGCTATTGATAGTGCCTTGCGTCGGAGACACGATTCTCAGATACTGCGTAATCGGCTATGCCACCATCATCATCGTCATGCTCTTCAGCGGCCTGAGAACGGCGGATCCTGTGATAGCCATCGGCGCATGCCTATTCGTGTTCTCGGACTATATTCTGGCGTGGAACATGTTCGTGAGCCCCATCGAAGGCAGCAGATATTTCATAATGGTACCTTATTATCTCGCGCAACTCATCTTTGCGCTGAAAAAGTATTCCTCCTATGCAAGCTAAGACCAAAGAAGACAGAATAGCATTTCTTCACGGCATACTCCTGATCGTTCTGTTCTCATTTTCTGCATTTTATATTGCCGGTTTCGATTTTGTCAAGAAACTCTCCCTCAGTCCTCTGATTGTCGGCATCATTCTCGGAATGGTATATGCCAATACACTGCGCAGCGCTCTGCCAGCCGCCTGGGCTCCCGGAATCAAGTTCTGCTCCAAGCAGATTCTCAGGCTGGGTGTCATCCTTTACGGCTTCCGCCTCACTCTTCAGCAGGTATTCGAGATAGGCCTGCCAGCCATTGCGGTAGACATAATCATAGTATGCGGAACCTTGTGCATAGGTGTACTCGTCGGCAAACTTCTCAGGACTGACAGTCAGACCGCGCTGATGACCTCCGTCGGAAGTGCCATATGCGGCGCCGCCGCTGTGCTGGGTGCTGAGCCTGTGGTCAAATGTGAGCCTCACAAAACTGCCGTAGCAGTTACCACAGTGGTAATTTTCGGTACCATATCGATGTTCCTCTACCCCGTCCTTTACCGCAGCGGAGTCCTCGACGGACTGACAGACAAGCAGATGGCGGTCTATCTTGGCTCGACCGTACACGAGGTGGCACACGTGGTCGGGGCCGGCAATGCTATCGATGCCGCAGGCGGCAATGTCGCCGATGCCGCAACCATCACCAAGATGATCAGGGTGATGCTTCTGGCTCCCGTCCTGGTGATTATGGGCCTTGTACTCAGTTCCGGCAAAAAGGGAGGAAACGGTGAGAAGCGCAAGATTACGGTTCCTTGGTTCGCCTTCCTTTTCCTTCTGGTCATTATTGTCAATTCTCTTCTGCAGGGTGCTTCATTTATCCCCCAGGACGGACTTGCAGCAGTTACTCAGGGCATCAACACTTTCGATACCTTCCTCTTGACGATGGCGATGACCGCACTCGGCGCCGAAACCACTTTCGACAAATTCAAGCAGGCCGGCCTGAAGCCTTTCCTGCTCGCTGCGATTCTGTTTTTGTGGCTCACCGTCGGCGGCTATTTCATCACGAAGCTGATAGTCTGATTTTTGCGCTTTGACAGGTTTTCAGGCCGAAAAAGCAATTTTACCCCACTATTTTTGCTTTTTGACAGGTTATTTAGCCTAAAGCGCAAAAAACAGGGGCTTTTTTGCTTTTTGGCAGGTTTTCAGGGCCGCAGAGCAATTTCAGGGGGTGTTTTTTGCTACACCTCAGCCACCGCGCGGCTGCGGTGACCGTCAACGCACAGGCGAAGAGGCTGTTCAAGGCGCACATGGCGCACATACTCTGACTCCCAGACTGAAGGGAGGGCATCCAGCACGGAGAAATCAAGTTTATCTGAAGCGCGGCCCCACGGGTCCACATTCACATAGCCCACATTGAACGAAGTCATATTCTGGAAGAAATGCGTTCCCTGACTCGGGTCAACGCGGAAATTCTCCAGACAGCACTCCACAATCGTGCGCGCCTCCGAGATATCGCTCCACTTCACCGGAACTCCCAGAGAAGAAATGCTGGAGCCCCATCTTCCGAAGCCAATAAGCATATACCCTCGTCCCTCACTCTGCATTCGGGCATTCAGCGCAGTAATCTGCGAAGCCATCTCGGAAGTCTTCAGCACATCGAAAGACTCAGGTTTAAGGTAAACTATATCCCTCACACCTTCAATCCAGCCTATACCCAGCGCATTGGACGAAGTCAGGAAAGCGCCGGAGTCGTCAATCTTGTCCCAGTCCACCTCCGCATAACGGGTATCGGTGCTGATAGGACGGATCTGCAGCACATTGAAAACGATGGGACTGTCTTCCGGGACATCCATATCCACAGCAAACTCAATCTCCACATTGCACTTCATCTCCGCCTTTGCTATTTCCAGCAGGCGGCTGATAATTTTGGGCAGAGGGAAAGCCCCGTAGCGCAGCACCGAAGCGAAAGTAATATACTTAGGCCCCTGAGGGAAAGCCGAATCCACCATCCTCATATTGTCCCTGTCCCAGGTAGAAACAATCTTGCGGAAAGAAGGGAACGAGGCGCAGTCCTCAAGAGAGAGACGGGCAATATTGACCGAATCATCAACAGAAGTGATGAAACGCTCAGGCTGAAGGTCCAGAGCCATAACCACATTCTGGGTATCGGACATAATATTCAGCGGAGTGGAAGTCTGAAGCGCGTGCTTTGGCTTGGCCGGAGAGAAACTCAGCACCTGCTCTCCATCCACCACTGCCTTGCCGAGTCCGTAGGCAATCTTCACCACTCCGTCCTCCGCCTTCTCGTTTCCGACAGGATAGAAATGCACGGAGCGGGCAACGCCCGATATGGTCGGCAGCCAGTAGCCCTGCTGGTTGCTTCCGCAGATTTCCTGAATGACAATAGCCATCTTTTCTTCCGCCACAACGCCCGCAGCAGCGGAGATATAGCGGCGCGAAGCGGCAAAATACACGCTGGCATAGACGCTCTTGATAGCCTTGGTGAGCAGTCTGAGCTGCTGGTCCTCATTTTCGGTATGAGGAATCATATAGGTCGAATACACCCCCGCAAACGGCTGATAATAAGAGTCTTCCAGCTTTGAAGACGAGCGTATGGCAAGAGGTTTCGGGCAATTGCGTATGAAGATGCGCAGCGCATCGGTAAGTTCCTTGGGAAGAGTGGAAGCCACAAACTCCGAGAGAATCTCATTGTCCCCAAGCTCGGAGTTGATGACATACTTCAGACCGTTCTCCTTGATGAAACGGGAGAAATACTCGGTGGTAATCACCAGAGTCTTGGGCACCAGCACGCGTACCCCTTCCCATTCATTGTAGAGATTGTATTTCTGAAGCATATTATTGAGAAAAGCCAGACCTCTCGCCTTGCCTCCAAGGGAGCCGTTGCCGAGGCTCGCAAACCAAATGGCATCATTGTAAGTCTCAGGGGAAAACTTGGCGACCACTCCGAGTCCCTGTTTCACGCGATAGTCGTGGATGCGGCTCACTATGGTATGCCTGTGCTCCTCTGCAGAGGAGAAATCCTCAATCTGGAACTTGCGCACCACCCTGCCAATGGAAAACAGTCCCCTCGCGAACAGCCATTTGGAAAGGTAGTTGTTCTCCGAAAAGAAAGTGAACCACTTGTCCGGGATGGTCTGCATCACCTTTTCGAACTCGCACAAGTCGGAAGCCTTGGCCACCACTGCGCCCGTATCGGGGTCAGTAAGAATGAAATCCCCGAAGCCGAACTCCCTTTCGATATATTCGCTGAGCTCATAAGTCAAAGTCTTTGATGATTTCAGAAGAAAGCCCACTTTAAGTTCGCGTGCAACATCCTTCATACTCTCCTGCGAAGACTGCATCAGGAAAGGCATCTTGGGACGGTCATTCTTGATATGCCGGCAAAGGTCCACCCCCGCATCAATCTTCTCGTCCTTGCGGTCGTCCCCCTTATGAAGCACAAAGCCCACATCCGAAATCACTCCAAGCAGGTTTTCCTTGTATTTTTCATAAAGGGCAATGGCATCGTCATAGTTTTTGGCCATCAGAATCTTCGGACGGGAACGCTTGCGCACCATCTGCTGCTGCTCGTTGAGCGCATCGCGCACGGCGGAGCTGTTCTGATGCAGAAGAAGGTTGTACAGGGCAGGCAGGTAGGTGGAATAATACCGCACCGAATCTTCAACCAGCAGAATGGCCTGCACTCCGTAGCTGAGTATGTCGTGCTCGGCATTGGCACTGTCCTCAAGCAGCTTGATAATGGCGATAATCAGGTCCGAGGAGTTGTTCCAGCAGAAGACATGGTCAATGCAGGAAAGGTCGCTGGACTCGATGCGGCGGAAGATTTCCTTGGCGAAACCGCAGAGTAGCACCACCGGCACCTCGGGGTCGAGCCCCTTGGCCTTATGGGAGAACTCGAAAGGGTCGAGTTCGCCGACATTGTACATAGTCAGAATCAGGTCGAACTTCTCCCCCGCCTCCAACAAAGGCAGTGCATCCATTGTGGATTCCACCCTCACTATGCTCGGAGGATTGGACAGGTTCAGTTCTGCATAATCCTGGGCTATACGGGTTTCAATCCGTCCGTCCTCTTCGAGGGAAAAACTGTCGTAGTTGTTGCAGATGAGCAGAATCCGACGGATTCTGTGGCTCATCAGGGAAGTGTAGTCAACCGGCATTTATCTGAGTGTTTCTATGGTGTGTACAAGTGCAGTGCGCAAATCGGTAAGCGGTTTCCAGCCCAGGGCCCGGAGCCTTGAGGAGTCCAGACGCGCTTTGGTAGCTTTGCTGAAGCCCGCAGCCTCCAGTTCCGAAGGCAGGTCGAAGACCACCCTGGTCCCGCAAATCTGTGCTATTGTGCCTGCGAGCTCTCGGAGAGTTATGTCGCAACTAACATCGGCAATATTGTAGGCAAGTCCGCTGTCCCCCAGCATAAGTATATGCAGCAGGCCGGAAACGGCATCGGCCACATAAGTGTAGGAATAATATTGCCTGCCCTCGCTCTTCAGGACTATGTCCTCCCCTGCCACCGCATTGCGAAGGAACTGCGACAGGGCCTTGGTATCGCCGGGAAGAAGGGTAGGGCCGAAGGAGCGGGTAAAACGCGGAATTACCACATCCAGGCCGTATTGCCTTGCATAAGCCTGGCACAGGGCCTCTCCGCAGCGTTTGCTCTCAGGGTAGCCTGCGCGCAGGGTATTGCAGTCTATGTAGCCGCAATAGGCTTCATCGAAAAGTTCCACGTCCCCGCGGTTTTCACCATAAACCTCGTTGGATGAAGCGAAAGCGAAACGCACTCCCGGGGAGCAGCGGCGCGCGAATTCCAGCATATTGCCAAGCCCCTGAATGTTGGTAAGTATGGTCGCAACAGGCTCCGTGGCATACTGCAGAGGATGCGTATTGCTCGCAAGATGAAGGACATAGTCCGCCTCCGGTGCAAGGGCAAGCGGCTCATTGATGTCGCAGGCGGCGAAGCAGAAAAGAGGGCTGTCCCAATACGCGGCAAAGCGCCTGCGGGCGCGCTCTTCGCTGCGGCCGAGAGCCACTATCCGGCAGTCGAGGCCATAGGAGATATTGCGCCGCATCAGCACATCCACTAGGCAGCTGCCGATAAGGCCGGTGGCCCCGCTGAGAACCAATGTTTTCCCTTTCAGCTTTTCCCAGGGAAGCGGAAGGTCGCATACAGCCTGGACATCTTCCAGATACAGAGGGTGAAGGTAAGCTTCCATTATTTTTCCTTTCTGAGATATGCCCTGAACCACTCCAGGTCGTCAGGGGTCGTAAGTTTCACATTCTTGTCCGAGCCGGCGGCAAAATACAGCCTCTCCCCCAGCTCTACCATCATTGTATTGGTATAGGAAGAACCGTAGATGCCGATTTTCTTCTCGAAAGCCTCGTGATAGGCTCTGTCCAGCCTTCCGAAAAGATAGGCCTGCGGTGTGGATACGCGCCTTAGGGTCTCGCGGGGGATGTATTTCACGGTGGATATTTCGTCGTCAACCACAAAAATCTGCTCGTTGTACGGAAGGGAGGTCACCGCATTGCCGTAACGGACGCATTTTTCGATGACATCAGTCAGCACAAAAGCATCCACCAGAGGGCGTATGCCGTCGTGGATGATAACCACATCATCCTGGGCGCACTCACCTTCGAGGGAAAAGACTCCGTTGCGGATGGATTCCTGTCCGCTGGCGCCTCCGGTCACTATTTTGCGGAGCTTGGTAATTCCGCTCTGAGCGCACCACCTCCGCACATCCTCCTGCCAGCCGTCTATGCAGACCAGCACTATGACATCCACCATAGGATGCTTCTGAAATCCCTCCAGGGTGTACATCAGCACAGGTTTTCCCTCAACTTCGATAAATTGTTTCGGGATATCGTGTCCCATCCTGGAACCTACGCCTCCGGCAATTATTATAGCTATATTACTCATATCTGTTCGGTTGAAGCCGGCAGGCTTCCATTGGTTTTCATAAAACGGGCAGTTACCGTGTCCGCCTGCGTGAGCTGCTCCGGAGTTCCCGCAAACACGAGGTCTCCGCCCCGCTCACCGGCATCCGGGCCAAGCTCGATTATCCAGTCGGCGGAGCGTATCACATCCATATTGTGTTCTACTACCACAAGACTGTGCCCGCCTGCAAGCAGGGCGTCGAAAGCCTTGAGCAGTTTCTCCACATCATAGAAATGCAGACCGGTGGTAGGCTCGTCAAAGATAAAAAGAATCTTCTCCCTTCTGCCCCTTTCGCGGCTCATCTGAAGGAAATAGGCAAGCTTGATGCGCTGGCTTTCGCCTCCAGAAAGGGTAGAAGAACTCTGCGCAAGCTTGAGGTAATCCAGTCCTACATCCACCAGGGGTTGCAACTTCTCTACAATCTGGGCTGCCTCGGGCTCAGGAGCAGTGCTGAAGAAATCTATGGCCTGTGCAACTGACATCGAGAGTATTTCATCCACATTGCGCCCCCTGTACCTCACTTCGAGAATTTCAGGCTTGAAACGCTTGCCGTGACACTCCTCGCATACCATAGTCACATCCGACATAAACTGCATTTCGATTTTGACAACTCCCTCTCCCTGGCACTCAGGACAGCGGCCTCCATCCTGATTGAAGGAGAAGAAGGAAGGACCGAAGCCCGAAACCTTTGCGTACTGCTGGTCGGAAAGAAGCTTGCGGATAAGGTCATAGGCCTTCATATAGGTGACAGGGTTGGAACGCGAACTCTTGCCAATAGGGTTCTGGTCCACATATTCCACCCTGGAGATACGGTCAATATTGCCAGCCAGCCCCTTGAAAGCTCCCGGGAGGTCGCCCGCATCATTGAAATGACGGTAGAGCGCCGGATAGAGTATGTCCCCCACAAGAGTTGACTTGCCTGAGCCGGAGACTCCGCTCACTACCGTCAGCACTCCCAGAGGGAACTTCACATCAATGGAACGCAGATTGTGCTCCATTGCCCCTTTCACCTCTATGGCATAGTTCCAGCTGCGCCGATCCCTGCGGTAGCGCTCCCTGCGTCCGCTGAGGTATTGCAAAGTAAGTGAACGGGTAAAGGCTTCCTGCGGAATGCTGTCCGAATACACGCCGCGGAAGACTATTTCCCCTCCGTTAAGACCGGCACGCGGGCCCATATCTATGAGCAGGTCAGCCGCCCTGATGATATCCTCGTCGTGCTCGACTACTACCACCGTATTGCCGAGGTCGCGCAGGCGGCGCAGCACCCCAATGAGCCTTTGAGTATCCCTCGAATGAAGACCGATCGACGGTTCGTCAAGTATGTACATTGAGCCTACCAGCGAACTGCCGAGCGCGGTCACCAGGTTGATGCGCTGGCTCTCGCCTCCGGACAGGGTATTGCAGGCACGGTTGAGCGTCAGGTAGCCGAGGCCCACCTCTTCTATGCACTCCAGGCGGCTGAGCATTTCGTCCAGCGGTTCCCGTATCACCTGCATCTCGCTTTCACTCAGGCTGAGACCGCGAAGGAACTCCAGAGCCTGCTCCACAGTCATCGCAAGCACTTCGGAGATAGTCAGCCCCGCAACTTTCACATATTCCGCTTCACGGCGCAGGCGTGTGCCCTGACAGGCAGTGCAGGTAGTGCGTCCGCTGAAGCGGTTCAACATAAAGCGGTACTGGATTTTGTAGCGCTGCGTCTCCACATAACGGAAAAATTCGTTTATGCCTATAAGTCGCTGAGGGTCGGAGTCATAGCTTTCCCCTTCCGCAGGCGGTTCACCTTCCCAGATAAGGCGCCGGCTGCGCTCGTCCAGCTTGCAGTATGGGGTAAATATATCAATGCCGTGCTTGTCTGCGAGTTCTATGAGATGGTCTTTGAACCAGCCCATCTTGTCCCCGCGCCAGCAGGCGATAGCACCGTCATATATGCTTTTGCTCTTGTCCGGTACAACGAGGTCCTCGCTTATGCCTATGATTTTGCCAAGACCCCCGCACACCGGGCAGGCTCCCAGGGGACTGTTGAAGCTGAAAAGATATTCGTCCGGCTTGTGGAACGCTATGCCATCCCTTTCGAAACGGTTGCAGAAGTGCTTGAGGCTGCCTTCCGCAAAGACTGCGACATCCCCTTCTCCGGCCTCGAATGCATCGGAGATTGATGAAAGCACGCGGGTGCGGTCGGAAAGGTCGCTGAAACGGTCAATCAGCAGCATAGCATCCTGCGGCAGGCTGCCTCCCTGCAGGGCATCATCTATCTTCAGAGGCTTCCCTTCGCTGAAAAGGCGGCTGTAGCCGCGCTCCTTGAGGGAAATAAGGGTGGCGACCCAATCCTCCTCCCTGTCCAGGCGGGCAAGCAGAAGAGCTGCCGCTCCGCCGAGGCTCTCAAGATAAGCGAGTACATCGGCCACCGTATCACATCGCACTTCTTCTCCGGACACCGGGCTGTAGGTACGGCCTACGCGCGCATAGACAAGGCGCAGATAATCATATATTTCTGTAGTGGTCGCAACTGTGGAACGGGGATTCTTGACATTGACCTTCTGCTCAATCGCTATTGCCGGAGGAACTCCCTCAATGGATTCCACATCAGGTTTGCTCATTCTGCCGAGAAACTGGCGGGCGTATGAGGAGAGGCTCTGTGCAAAGCGCCTCTGCCCTTCGGCAAAAAGAGTATCAAAGGCAAGTGAAGACTTGCCGCTGCCGGACACACCGGTCACTACCACGATTTTTCCACGCGGTATCTCGACCGAAACGTGTTTGAGATTGTTTACAGTCGCATTCTTTATGGATATATTCTCTCCCATCTATTCGAACGAATCCAAGGCGGCCCGCACGGAGCCGTATTTGAGGAGCAGGTCCCTGGCCTTGCCGTAATCGTCAATACCGGAACCCTCCATTATCATTCTCGTGCCTCTGTCAACCAGTTTGGCATTGGTCAGCTGCATATCCACCATACGGCTGCCCCTCACGTGGCCCAGGCGTATCATCACTGAGGTGGATATCATATTGAGTATCATCTTCTGAGCCGTTCCTGCCTTCATCCTTGTGCTTCCTGTCACGAACTCAGGGCCGACAACAGCTACTATGGGAATCTCTGCCTCAGCAGTAACCGGGCTGTCCGGATTGCAGGTAATGCAGGCAGTCAGAAGTCCTGCACTGCGGGCCGCCCGCAGACCGCCCACCACATAGGGAGTGCTTCCGGAAGCCGCTATTCCTATCAGCGTATCCTCCGGATTCGGGCTGAAAGGCTGAAGGTCCCTCCAGGCTCCATCCTGCTCATCTTCCGCACCCTCCACAGCCCTGCGTATGGCACCGTCTCCACCGGCAATCAGGCCGATGAACAAATCGTGGGAGGCCCCGTAGGTCGGAGGAATCTCCGAAGCATCCAGTATGCCGAGTCGCCCGCTGGTGCCTGCCCCGATGTAGAACACCCGTCCACCCTTGCGCATACGCACAAGCATAGCCTCCACAAGAGCCTCTATCCGGGGGATTGCAGCCCCAACCGCATCGGCAACGCCGTGGTCCTCGCGGTTTATGCCCTCAAGCAGTTCCCTCGTGGACATAGTGTCCAGAGACCCGAAACGGGATGGTTGTTCGGTAACTATCATATGTAAAGACTTACAAGTTCGTCAACAGGGTATCTTATTATCTTGCCCACCTTCAGGCCGGCCTGATGGCAGGACTCCAGCAGCTGAGTGCGGAAGACCGAGGCAACGGAGCCGACAAAACCCACCTCGAGTTCCGTACACTGCCTGTAACGGAGGACATTGCGGGAAAGGAAGAGATCGAAACCGCTTTTGACCATAGAGGAGATATACGGATGCTCCTTCCATCTGGTAGCAAACATGGCAAAGGATGACAGGTACCCCGCTGCGGAATCCCTGCTGTAAACTTCCTTTACGAGAGTAGGATAGTCCAGTCCGTATTCACTGATGAAATCCTCCTTCAGCTCCGCCGGCAGAAGGTCTTTCAGAAAGCAGAGTCCTGCCAATCCAGTTGCCGGAGCCTTCGTCCCCAAGCAGGTATCCGCCGCCATTGAAGGTGGCTTCAATCCCGAAACCGTTCCACAGGCAGCTGTTTGAGCCGGTTCCGAGTATGCAGGCTATCCCGCGCTTATGGCCGTGCAGAGCCTTGGCAGCTATGACTATGTCGCTGTCAAGCATAATGGATGCGCCCGGCCATACGGTTGAAAGCACCCTTCTGAGTTTCTCCGCAGGAGTTCCGGGTATCACTCCGGCTCCGAAGAAATGTATTTCCTTTACGGATGAGGTATTGGGCTTCACTTGAGTTTCAAGCAAGCTCAGCAATTGCTTGTCATCGGAAAAGACAGCGTTGAAACCGACGGTTTCAAGGGAATGTACAAATCCGCCGGCTATGAATTTCCAGCTGATTTTGGTGCTGCCGCTGTCTGCAAGTATTACCATAACTTATGCTTCTTTTTTGCTGAAGGCCCAAAGTCCCGCAAAGGTCAGAAGGCCGTTTACTACCAAAAGGCTGAATCCCAGGTCGAAGCCCAGATACTTTCTTCCCAACAGGTTGATTGCAAGGCAGATGGCCGGAGCCGCTGCTGCAACCAGCGGAGTTGCCCTGTCCCTGACCCTGCGTTTGGTCAGGATGCCGAAGAAGAAAAGTCCGAGCAGAGGACCGTAGGTATAGGATGCAAGTTTATAGACCAGATTGATGACAGCATCGCTGCTGAGGACCTGGAGAGCCAGAAGCAGCACCAGGAAAAGCAGAGTCAGCCAGGCCTGCACAACTTTTCTGCGGCGGTCATCGTTGTCACCCAGGAAATCCACGCAGATGGAAGTGGTGAGCGAAGTCAGGGCGGCTCCGGCAGAAGGATAGCTTGCGGAAATGAGACCTATCAGGAAGAAAATACCGAGTCCTACTCCGAAATAGCGGCTGGCTATGGCAGGAAAGATTTCATCTGTCTTGGTGATGCCCAGAGCTTCGAAACCGCCGAGTCTCTGGGTATAGACGCAGAGCAACGCACCCATAAAGAGGAAGAACAGATTGGCAAGCACTATGATAATCGAAGTGGTGTACATATTCTTCTGCGCTGACTTCAAGTCTTTGCAAGCCAGGTTTTTCTGCATCATCGACTGGTCCAGGCCGGTCATAGCCACGGTTACGAAAATGCCTGAAACGAACTGCTTTACGGCATTGGTTCCATTGCTCCAGTTCCAGTCGAACCAGGCGGTGAAAGGCCTGCCATAACCCACAGTACCCGCATTCCCGTTGAGCGAAGAGCCCAAAGCCGAGAACATGGTGCCGAGATTCCATCCCATATCCCTGCAGATGTAGAATATGGTCAGCACAACTGCAAGCAACATAAAGGTAGTCTGGAGCACATCGGTCCATATCAGGGTCTTGACCGCTCCCCTGTAAGTGTAGAGATAGAGCAGAACCAGGAAGACAGCGCTTACAATGGCAAAGGCAAGCAGGCTGTTTTCCCCCGTCAGAGATTTCGGAATGAAGGAGAACAGCACCACTATCACCACGAAGACCCTCACTGCAGCGCCAAGAAGACGGGAAATGAAGAACACTACCGAACCCGTTTTCTCGGAGGTCTTGCCCATCCTTTCACCGAGGTAGGTGTAGATGGAAGTCAGACCCATCCTGTAGTACAAAGGAAGCAGGACCTTGGCGATAATGATGTAGCCGACCACAAAGCCCAGTACCAGAGGCATATAGAAGAAATTCTGCACCCAAACATTGCCCGGTACCGAAATGAAGGTGACTCCCGAGATGGAAGCTCCTATCATCCCGTATGCAACCACAGGCCAGGGAGCCTTGGAGGAAGCCCTGGTATTGGTCAGATGCGAAATCCAGAAAAGCAGAGCCGTGTAGGCAGCAAACGCTACTACAAACCAGACGAAGGGAAATTCGTGTGCTACCATTCTCTGATATCCATTTCAGGGAACAGATAATCCATTCCCGCATATTCTTTCAGTATCCACAGCACATAGCTCATATTGACGCATATGCACTTCGTATAGCCCTCGACCCATTGCACATCGGAAGCCAGGGACTCCTTGTTGCCGTCGAAGGCAAGTCCTACCAATTCGCCCCGGCAGTTGAGCACAGGGCTTCCGGAATTGCCGCCGGTAATGTCGTTGTCTGTAATGAAATTGACCGGAAGAGGTTCAGGCAGCGAAGCCAGCATTTCGTGCCAGCCCTGATGGAGGTGGAAATCATAAGTGGAATTATCCTCCTTTGCAAGGATTCCGTCAGTATAGGTCTGCCAAGGCAAAGCCTCCCCGTCGCGCACGAAACTGCCCACCTTGCCGTAAGTCAGACGCATGGTGGAATTGGCATCCGGATACTGTTCTACCTTGCTGCGCTCACGATAACGGTAGGTCTCGCGGGTATATTCGGCATTGAGTTCAGCCACATTATGGTCTCCGCACACCTCCTGCACCGGTTTGTTGAAATCCTGTATGGACCTGTCGGTAAGGAAAAGATAAATCGGCGCTTCCCTGGTCATATACCCGTCCGTCCACAAACTCTCCACAAGAGAGTCCCAGGCAGTGCAGCCACGGTCGGTGTGAGCCGCAAACAGCTCTTTCTGATACGGGCCCCACATAGTGCTGTCCACATTTTCATAATATTTTTGGACATTGTAGGCAAAGAGTTCCTTCTCCACCCTCATATCGAGCACGGCATACTCCTTTTCCATATCCAGAGGCTTATGTGAATTCTTGAGGCGGGTGGCCACCAGACAGAGTCCGCTGCCGCGCACCAGAGTCTCCCTGTACCAGATACGGTTGCGCTCAGGCTCCCTCAACGCTTCGTATAGGGAATCAAGGGAGGCCCCCAGTTCGCGCATCCTGCGTCCCTTACGGCCGCGGTGCATACGCTTTTCTTCACTGAGCTTGTGATCCTTCACACCGAAGCGCTCCACGCACTGCACTTCGCCTTCCTGATTTTCCTGTATGTTGCTGAGTGTGAAATACTTGTCCGCATACAGAAGCCGCACGGCCTCATCCCTATCCATCCATTTCTTGATAATCGCCATCTGGTCAGCACGCACCCGGTTGCAAATCGGCAGCGAAAGTGTTGAGAGATAATCCACCTTGGCAGATGAAGAATAGCGGTCAGTCCTTCCGGGATAACCGAGAATGAAAGTGAAATCCCCAGGCGCGATAGGAGAAGCATTGATTGTCAGCCAACCTGACGGGGTAACAGGCTTCCCATCAGAATCATAAACCCTGTAGAGGGCAAAGTCACCCTTGTGCTGAGGCCACTCCCAATTGTCGATATCCCCTCCGAAAGCGGCTATACAGACAGGAGGTGCAGCCACCAGACGCACATCATCATATTCTTTGTAAAGCGACAGATAGTATTTGGAGCCGGCCCACATCGAAGACAGGGATGCCTTGCAGCCGGTCTGCTCCTCGTATTTCTTCTCTACAAGATGGCTGAGTTTGCGCATCCCGGCCTTGATGCCCTGCGCCTGAAGATCTGCCTTCAAAGCCTCTACCTCGTCGGTAACATCCGTGATTCTCAACAGGTACTGGACCGTCTTGCCCGGTATCCGTATTTCCTCTTCGCGGGAACGCGCCCAGAAGCCGTCCTCAAGATAGTTGTAATCCGCCGAACTGAGCGAAAACACATCGGCATAGGCGACGTGGTGATTGGTAATCAGCAGGCCGTCCGGGGAAATCATACTTCCCGTGCCTATGAAGTTCATAGACACTATCGCACCGCTGAGGGAAGTGCTGTCCACATTGTAGATATCCCCCGCTTCCAGCCGGAGTCCGGAGTCCTGCATCGTGCGCACAAGCCTGTCGGAAAGGGATCCCACCATCCACATACCCTCGTCCGCCCGCAAAAAGGCAGGCATACAGAGCAGGAGCAAAAGTGCAAGGGTCAGTTTCTTTCGCATAGGCTCAATATTTATAGACATTTCCCGGAGTATTGAATTTCATCCTTGCATCCTCTTCACGCACATCGTCAGCCTTGTAGGTTATGGTCCATTTCTCCATAGTGAGGAGCTCCCACAGCCTGTCTGCCGTCATAGGAGCCGCATAGCGTATGCGTATGGACGGAACCAGCCTTTCGTTGAGCTCAAGATATACGCCTATAACGCCTTCCTCTTTGGAGAGGTGATTGCTCAGGAAAGGCATTCCCCTGCGGATTATAGGCTTCTCGTAGTTCTGGTCAGGGATTTCGTAGATATACTGAGGGGTGGAAGCATAGACTTCTGTGCGTTTGCGCACCACGGTGCTGTCTCCCTGAGGATACCTTCCGCTGAATTCTGCGCTGAAGCCGTCGAACATGGAGTGGAGATATTCGTCAATCGGGACCATAGTCTCACCCTTTTCGAGGCGGACAAACTTGAAGTCCACAGGTGTATCCTTGGTGCCTCCGCCGTGAACAGGCATAGAGAGCATCTTCATCTCGACTATCTGCTTGAACCAGTTCTCGTCGAGCTGCTCGTCCGGGGACATATAAACCCGCACGATCAGAGGGCAGGCGTACTCGCTTTCGAGGCCGAACACGCTCTTGCCGGTGTTCCTCATCTGCAGGCCGAGGTAATTGAGGTCCATCTTGTCGTACATCTTCTCGGTGCGTATGGTCACGCATTTGAGGCTGTCGAGTTTGGCCGGGTCAGGGCTCCAGATGCGGAAGTGCGCAGGCACGAAAATCTGGGTCATGATTTTCTCCTCGCTGGTGACCTTAGGGTCGTAGGAGAGCACCACGCTGTGGCTGCCCACATAGGTCTTCACCCCGTGCACTCCCGGAACCTTTTCCATCCTTGCCTTGAAAGCCATAGAACTGCCATAGCACTTCACAGACTTCAGGCCCTCCACCTTCATTGTCTTGAGTTCCATACCCTCCTCCACTCCGAAGGTCTCGTTGATGGTAGGAAGTTCGAAATTGCTGCCGATTACAGCTCCGAGCACAGCGAGCAGCACTGCCAGCACTGCCGGAAGTATCTTGCCGGCCTTGGATTTGCCTTGAGGTCTGACACCTATATGAAGGGAGCCGGAAGGACAGGCGGCTACGCATTCGCCGCAAAGCATACAGTCAACCGCAGTAAGCCTTTCGCCTTCTGCAGGCACATCGATATGGTACGGGCAGGCCTTCTGGCAGGACATGCAATGGCGCCCGCACCTGTCCTGGTCCACAATTACCGCAAGCGGCTGGACCTTGGAAGCATAGACAATGACCTCAAAGAGATAGCCCACCACGCAGAATGCTCCAAGATACCAAGGCCAGGCAATCTTTACGCCCAGCAGCGAGAGCACCCAGAAGAGCAGTCCCATCGCGAGCAGCGGAATCCAGAATTTGAAGCTGTTGGAAAGGGCCCCGAGAGGGCATATATACCGGCACCAGAACCGCTTGATGAAAAAGCCCAGCAGAAGCACCAGGGCAAGGCTCACCAGGCTCATCCAAAGGGTGATTTCACCCTTGAAGCCGGTTGCGACGGCATAATAAGGGTCGAGATTCTTGCAGAAAAGCTCGCTGGCAGTAGCGGTGCTGTAGAATATCCAGAACAGAAGCACATACTTGACTGCACGCAGGATATAGTCAAGCACGCTCTTATGTCGTATCTCCACGCCTTTGAGACCTATTGCCGTTCTGGCTTTTGTGAGCAGGTCCTGGGCTGTTCCTATCGGGCAGATGTAGGCGCAGAAAAGCTTGCCGAAGAGAATCACGCCCGCAGCAAGCACAAGCCCCATCATTATCTGCAGACTGCTCATCGAGCAAGGCAGCGAACCTCTGGTCAGGAAAGTGACGAAAGCCTGAATTCCGCCCATAGGGCAATATCTTTCAGGATCGCTTCCCGCGAGGGTTATGAAAATTATTAATGCAAGGAGAACGCCCCATTGTAGTACATACTTGGGCCAGTTTTTGCGTACGGTTTTAATCTTTGCCATCGGGATGAATTTTAATTCTTCAAAGTTAGCGATTCTATCGATAAAATAATATATTTGCATAGGACAAAAATGTAGTGTATGAAAGCCGGACGGCTGAAAATAATCCTTGCGGGCGCCTTGTCCGCCATACTGATGTCGGGAATTCCGGTATCGGCCTTGGCTGCGGGATTTGAGGTAAAAGGCAAAGTTGTCGAAGAAGGAAGTTCGGCTCCCGTTCCGGGAGCGGCGCTCAAAATCGACGACGGAGTCCTGTGGGCTATGAGCGATGCAGACGGAGCCTATCTTTTCAGCAATCTCTCAAAAGGCCATTATCTGCTTACCGTGGAATGTCTCGGCTATGTTTCCCAAAGCGTGGAGATAGAACTCGGAGACAAGGACCTTACACTGGATTTCACTCTCAAGGTCAGTTCCCTTGCAATTGACGAAGTCACGGTAACAGCCGAAAGGGCCAAGACCGGTCTCAACACTACCACCACCCTCGGGCGCGATGCGCTCAACCATCTGCAGATGTCATCCCTTTCGGATGTTTCAGCCCTGCTTCCGGGAGGCAAGACCATCAATCCGGACCTTACCACAGCAACCAGCTTTTCCCTGCGTCAGGGCGGCAGCACAGCAGGCAATGCCGCTTTCGCCACTGCCGTAGAGGTGGACGGGGTGCGACTTGGAGGCAACGCCAGCTTCGGAGCGATGAGCGGAGTGGATACGCGAAGCATAAGCGTGGACAATGTCGAGTCGGTGGAAGTAATCACGGGTGTGCCGAGCGCCGAATACGGTGACCTCGGAAGCGGGATGGTGCGTATCCATACCCGCCACGGCAAGACTCCGCTCAACCTGAGTTTCTCAGTCAATCCGAGGACCTGGCAGACTTCCGTTTCCAAGGGAATAGGTCTGGGAGACGGGGGCGTGCTGAATGTCTCGGGCGAATGGGCCCAGGCAACCAAAAAGCTGTACAGTCCTTATGAGTCGTACACCAGAAGAGGGCTCTCGATGACTTACAGCAACAATTTCGCGCAGCATCTGCGCTTCGAGAGCGGACTCTCCGCCAACATCGGAGGAATGAATACGGAGGACGACCCGGATGTCTTTACGGGCGCATTTACCAAGTCAAGGGCAAACGCACTGCGCGCCAACACATCCCTTTCGTGGATGCTGAGCAAACCTTGGATAACATCCCTGAAGGCTGAAGCCTCCCTTTCCTTCGAAGACGGAAGGGAACAGATTCACAAATACAATTCCTTCCCTTCCAACCAGCCTGCCGTCCATTATGAGCAGCAGGGCTACAGCATTGCTCTCAAGCGACCTGTCCTCTACTATTCGGACAAAATCACGGATTCCAAGGAGCTGGATTTTGCAGCATCGCTCAAATACAGCCTCAACCGCAATTTCGGGCCTGTCAAAAGCAAGTTCAAGGCGGGCTTCCAATGGAAGGCGAACGGCAACACCGGGCAGGGAGAATATTACCTTGACCCGGAGCTTGCCGACCACGGCTACAGGCCGAGACCCTACAGCGACTATCCGTTTATGCACAACTTCTCTCTCTACGCCGAGGAGGAGGCCGCCTTCCGTATCGGCAAATCGAAATTGAACATTTCACTCGGTCTGAGAGAAGAAAATGTCGTGGTGAAAGGCTCTTCCTACAACAATGTCAGCAGCCTGTCCCCGCGCTTCAACGCCAAGCTCGAACTCTCCGACAAGTTCTCGATAAGGGGCGGATGGGGCATATCCGAGAAACTTCCTTCCTTCTACATACTCTACCCTGTGCAGGAGTACAGGGACATCCAGACCTTCGGATATTCGTACGAAGGCAGTTCCGAGTATGTGTTCTATACCATTCCATACCGGTTGGAGTACAATCCGGAACTCAGATGGCAGCGCAGCAGCAATTCCGAACTCGGTATGGACTTCCATTGGGGTGAGACCTCGGTATCGCTGGTCGGATACATCAACATCACCGAAAATCCATATACCCTCGGAGCCGGCTACACCCCGTTCTCCTACAGGCTCAGCCAAAGGCCGTCGGGATTCACAACCGGAGCACTCACCGACATCCGCGTTGACAACCAGACAGGAGAGGTCTATGTCAGGGGCTCGGAGGAAGGCTGGACCCTTATGGATACCAAGGTTATCGACAGGACCTTCGTCAAAACCACAAGGCAGGAAAACGGCAAACCGGTGCGAAGGGCAGGCATCGAACTTACGGCAGACTTCCCGGAGATAAAGCCTATACGCACCAGATTCAGGCTTGATGCCTCCTGGTGCGGCACCAGCACCCACGATGACCGTCTCTGCTGGTACTACCAGACCGGATGGTCCCACACTTCAGAGCCTGACCGGTCCTACCAATACGCCGGGCTCTATGCCAACGGAGGCAGCTCCACACCTGTGGTCAACGGAAAAATCACCCATAATCTGGACGCCAACCTTACTGCGATTACCCATATCCCGGAGGCAAGGCTTATCATTACCCTCAGGCTGGAAGCATCTCTGCTCAGGATGAGCAGAAACATATCCATCGCTGACGGCCAGCCTTATGCCCAAAGGGGCGAGGACGGCTATTGGTATGTATATCCGGTATCCTATATGGACCTGGACGGGAATGTGCATCCATTTACCGAGGCCCAGGCTGCGGACCCTGCTTTCAGCAACCTGATTCTCAAATCGGGCAATGTCTATACTTTCGAACAGGACGGCTACGGTCCTTATGCCAGCGCCAACCTCAGCATAACCAAAGAAGTCGGGGACAAGGTCAGCATCTCCTTCTTCGCCAACAACTTTACCAATTCGAGACCTTATGTGGTTTCGTGGGCTACGGGAGTTGGAGCCATATTCACCCCGGCATTTTATTATGGACTCAGTTGCAGATTGAAACTATGAAAAGGATGCTTGCATATCTGGTCTTTGCGGCCCTGATGCTCTGCGGATGCCTTAGCGCGGAGCAGAATCCTTATGCGACTTCGCTGTGCACGGTAGAGGTGAGCGTAGTCTGGCCGGAAGGGTTTTCCGATGAGTCCGGTGCAGGCGTTACGGTCAAGGCCGAGGATATCAATCTGGGTCACAGCTACAGCTCCAAGACCGGCCACGACGGCACGGCGGTTATGAAACTATGCCGCGGAGTTTACAGGCTGAGCGCTTCGGAGCGCCGGGACGGGGATGTGTTCAACGGCACTGCCGACAAGGTCATTGTCAGCGAAGCATATTCGGGCCTCAGCATACAGCTTACCAGGTCCAGGGCCGGCACCATAGTCATCAAGGAGATATATTGCGGAGGCTGTATGAAGACTCCTGAGGAGGGCACCTACCAGAATGACCAGTACATCATCCTGCACAACAACCATTTCGAAGTGCAGTATCTGGACAGCCTGTGCTTCGGCACGCTGCTGCCTTACAATGCTATGGCTACCAATCCTTTCGTCACAAGGGACGGGGAGGGCAATATCATATATCCGGATTATGCTCCGATAGCCCAGTGCGTCTGGCGCTTCCCGGGAGACGGCACTTCCTTCCCTCTGCAACCGGGCGAAGATGCAGTCCTTGTACTCAAGGGAGCCATAGACCACAGCGCGAGATACCCGCAGTCGGTGAACCTCAACAGGGAGGGCTACTTCGTCTGCTACAACAATACCTATTTCACCAACACCACCTACCATCCTGTGCCGGGAGACAGAATAGACCCTGCAAGATATCTGGATGTAGTGGTGAAAACCGGCATTGCCAATGCCTATACCTTCTCCATCAACTCCCCTACAGCCCTGCTGTTCAAGCTCCGTGGCGAGCCGGATGTGCGCCAGGTGCCGGGCAGCACTGTGGACAAGGTTACCGCCATTCCTTATGGGGATGTGATTGATGCGGTGGAAGTATTTTCCGGAGCATCATCGGCCAATGCCAAACGCCTGACCCCGGAACTTGATGCCGGTTTTGTGACTCTCGAAAATTCTTTCCTGCGCCACACCCTTATGCGCCGTGTGGACGAGGCCCTTAGCGGGGCGGCCGGTTACGAGGTACTTATGGACACCAACAATTCAAGCAATGATTTCTATGAACGCGAAACACAGTCTCTGCACGATTAGTCTGGTTGCAGCACTCCTGTGCATCGCAGGAGAAATCAAGGCGCAGTCCCGCTACGAGCGGGTGCTGCTCCACAACCTGTGGAATGACGGTGTGGGGGTGAACGGCATCAGGCAGGACAGCACAGATGCTGCCGAGGCCACGCTGGAAGCCGGTTGGGAGCAGGGAGGCCTGAAAGAGGTCTGGGAAGCGCCGTCACTATGGTCGGCGGGCGCTATGACACGTGCCATCAAGCATCTGGAGCGCTTCTCCATGACAGGTTCCTTCGCCTTTGAGCAGAAGCAGGGAGAGCAGATGTGCGGCCCTATGTCCATAGCACCGGGCTATTTTCCTATCGAGGTTTGGGAATTCACCCCGGGGCGCAAGACTCTTCAGAGCTATGTGGTGGACGGAGGCATAAGCGTGGACCTGGACGAAAGCTGGAGGCTCGGGGGACGGTTCACTATGAACTCCCGCAACTATTCCAAACGCAAGGACTTGCGCCATATCAACTACCGCCTGGACCTGGACTGCGCGGCCGGCCTTATGTGGCACCGCGGCGACTTGTCTCTCGAAATGGATGCTCTGCTGGGCAGGACCGCCGAAACCATCAGCGCCGACCAGATTGGCCTGACGCAGGGCTACCTTTATGCCTTCCTGGACAAGGGGCAGATGTACGGAGTGCAGGAGCTGTGGACCGGCAGCGGAGTGCATCTGGCGGAGGCGGGAGTAAACAGCCTTCCTATGAGCGAGAACAGCCTGGGCGCTGCCTTGGAAGCCGGATGGAAGGATAAGGCATTCGCATCCCTGCAGTACCGCCACGCCCGGGGCAGGGCCGGAGAAAAAGAATATATATGGTACCGCTTCCCTTCCGACGAAGTGGCTCTGCATATGGGCGGCCGTATGGGGGCTCATACTATAAGGCTATGCGTGAGCCTGTGGGCACAGACCAACAACGAAGCGGTGCTGGACAAGAAAAGCGAAGGCGGAGTGACCTTGGTCACTTCTTACGGTTCGAACAGGATTCTGGAGAGGCAACGCCTGGAGTTGGCGCCGTCCTACCAGTTTGACCACGGGCCGTTTACGCTGAGGGCGTCGGCCTCTTACCGGCACGAGCGTTCACTTTCTTCGCTTATGTATCCTTACCTTAAGCGGCAGGATACGGATATGCTGGAGGCTCAGCTCGGAGGCTCATACCACAGCCGCCTGTTCGAGGTGGAACTGTATGCGGGCTGCGCGGCAGGAAGCCTTGAGGAGCAGGAAGATATGGCGGAGGAAGTGCAGGTTGAAGGAGAGCCATACCGCTACGCAGAAGGCTTTGCGCAGGTCTCCGAATATATCTGTATGCCCAAGGCTTTTGCCGGAATGAAGGCGAGGTGGTATCCCGGCAGGAAAGATTGGTTCCTCGGCCTGGATGCTTATGCGGTGCTCGGTTTGAAGCCGGCCGGGTCACTTCCTGGGAGGACACGCACAAGTGCTTTATTATCAATAGGATTAAACTTTTAGCATTATGAGAAATAGAGGACTATTTATATTAGCTGCTTTGGCTCTTCTTTCGTGCAACAAACAGACTCCACAGGGGGATGCCGAGGGAGCTGTGGTTATGCTTGAGCCTATCATATCGAAGGCTACTTCAACCAATTTCGAGGATGGGGACAGGATTGGACTTGGCATAGTCCGTTCCGACGGAACCGTTCACGCCGAGAATGCCTGTCTGAGCTATTCGGACAAGGTATTCTCCTCCGCTCTCAAATGGTACGCCGATGGAGGGCAGAGCTGCACCGTTTGGGCATACTACCCTTACTGCGAGGGCGGTGTGCCGGAGAGTTTCAGCGTTGCTGCCGACCAGAGCACGGGAGCAGGGGCTTCAGACTTGATGTTCGCCTTCAAGGAGAATGTATTCCCGCAGGGGGATGCGCTGCTGACCGTTTTCCGCCACCAGCTGGTGCAGCTTGTGATTAGCATCGACAATCCGGGAGTCCAGGTGGGCGATGTGGTAGTAAAAGGCGTAATTCCTTCTGTCAAAGTGCTTAAGGCTGAAGACGGTTCACTGTCGGTAGCTGCCGACCAGAGCGCCGAGCCTGTGGACATCAAGGCTGAGACCTTAGAAGAAGGCCGGAAATACAGGGTAATCATTGCACCTCAGAGGCGGTCCTTCGAAATAAGCATTGCTGTAGAGGGTGCTTCCCTGCTCACCGGCACCTCAGAAGCCGAACTGCTTTCCGGATATACCTATGGAGTTGGCATAGAGATACTTCCGGATATGGTCAAGGCCAGCTTCGCAGGCGAAATAGAGAACTGGGAAGACGGAGGCACACTTATCGGAAGTGTAATTGACGAAAGCGAGGCCGAGGAGTTCGAGGGTTATATGAAGTATCGCGGCAAGAGCTATACCACCGCTGAGTTCAACGGCAGGAAGTGGATGACAGAGCCTATGGCCTATCTTCCGGAAGGAATGACTGCCTCCGCCGACCCTGCTTCAGGCTCGGTGTGGTATCCGTATTCTTCTGACGGAACTGCAGGCACCGCCCTTACTGACGAGGAGTCAATCAAGGCTCTGGGCTATCTGTACAGCTATGAAGCCGTGTTCGGAACTGCCTTTACGGATGAGAATTACAATACTTTCGAAGGGGCCCAGGGCATTTGTCCGAAGGGCTGGCATGTACCTACACGCGCGGAGTTCCTGGAGATCTTCGGCTACTCCAACAAGGGGCCGGGAGAAAGCGGTCCTGTTACCGATGATAGCGCCCTGTTCTGGGATGCTTCAGTCAAATACGCCCATATTGGCAAGTCCAATGAGTTGGGGTTGAATTTCGTTCAAAGCGGCTATGTGGGCAAGGAGAAATACGGAACCTTGCTTTGCTCCGCTTCTAACTGCTCGGTAGAGGAATACTACGGAAAGCCTGCTATGACCTATCTTATGGCTTCCACTGCAAATGCAATTACTTCCAATGGGACATATCAATTGTTCGCAGGAATGACTACTTTTACAACTGCTGCATATCCTCTGGGAAGGTTGTCCCTGGCTTATGCAAACTACAATTACGGACTACAGTTGAGATGTGTTAAAAATCTTTAAATCAATATTTTATGAAAAAGCTTAGTATTATCGGAATGGGTCTGGCCCTTGTTCTTTTGGGAGCAGGCTGCCAGAAGGTCAATGATCTTGAGGACAGGGTTTCCGCCCTTGAAGACAAGACGGCGAAGATTGAGGCTGCCATCTCGCAGCTTCAGGCTGCTGTTGACGGCAAGTATGCCGTTGAGAATGTTGAAGAACTTGAGAACGGCTACAAGATTGTGTTTACCAACGGAAAGAGCATCGAGCTGGTGAACGGCAAGGACGGTGCTGACGGTGCTCCGGGTGCTGACGGTAAGGATGGTGTTGACGGTGCTCCGGGTGCTGACGGAAAGGACGGCGATTCGTTTTTCAAGAGCGTGACCGTTACTGCAGAGTATGTTACCATCGTGCTGAACGATGAAGCCCAGACCACCTTCGTGCTTCCTAAGGCAGTGAAGGTTGTTATCGGTGATGCCGAGGCTCCTTATGTCAAGTTTGCTGCCGGTACATTTTCAGTACCTGTAAGCATTCCTGCCCTTGAAAATGTTGCAAGCGTTACCGCCAATCTGATTGACGGAAGCGTAGTTACCAAGAGTTATGCATCGTCTTGGGATTATGAACTCTCAAATGATTGCACATACGTTACAGTAAAGGCTCCTGAGGCTGTTACGAACGACTGCGCACTGCTCCAGGTGATTGTTGCCAAGACTGACGGCACCACCTACACCGGAAACAAGGCTCTGAAGTGCGTCGAGAGTTTTGTAACCCACGGAGGATATGACTACAAGACAGTCAGGATGAAGGACGGCAGAGTATGGATGGCAGAGAATCTGCATTATGTGCCGGAAGGAGGAGTCATTGCAGAGGCTGACGATTTTTCAGTCAAGACCGGAATCTATCTCCCTTGCGTTACCTCTGGAGACAAAAATGTAGCCGCTTCAGCAGATCAGGCTGTAATCAACGCCCAGGGTCTGTTCTATTCTGACGATATTGCATTCGGAGGCACAGCACCGGAATGGGCCAACAATACCGATGTCGAGAACAATCAGGGTATCTGCCCTGACGGATGGCATATCCCTACACTTGCAGAAGGAATCGCCCTTGTAGGAAAATGCAATGACAAAACTTTGAATGATGTCAACGCACCATACTACAATGCCACTGACGCACGCTGCAACCTTCTGGAAATCAATCAGGACGGTATCAACTTCCAGCCTTACAGCTATGTCAATAGCGAGGCAAGCTACGGTAACAGGGTTTTGAACTTAACCGGTGTTGCAGAGTATGCAGGAATGAATTCAATGGATTATTTCCATCTGAGTACGGGTAGAGTTACTGTGACATCAAAAGGTACTACAGTCCAGAACTACGCATTTATGATCAGCAACGTTGCAGCTTCCACAACCATCGTTGTCGGCTACAACAATGTCGCCAACGCCTGCCACGTCCGCTGCATCCGCGACAAACAGGGATACGTATCAATCCACTAATCTTGCAGGGAATATTGCAAAATCGTAAGTGCTTAATACATAACAACTTCCGAAAAATCAGGTACCCTTTTGGGGGACCTGGTTTTCTATAAGTATTTGATACACAGAT
>SAMEA3663208__coassemble_216_pt1 | contig 24243 bp, 21 predicted proteins | sample SAMEA3663208__metabat2_low_PE_018 | metagenome-assembled genome bin SAMEA3663208 (sample SAMEA3663208) | pig gut metagenome | biome: pig gut; feature: pig-associated habitat; material: faeces | place: China | collected 2013
ATATCAAATATTTACGAGAGGCACCGTGCAGCGGTAGCCTCGCGCTTTGCGTTTGTACCGGACAACAATCAACTTATCAATATTATTATGCTCAAAACAATTAAACTTTACGAAACACCGGATATGAAGGTGTTTGAGATGCACACCGAAGGGGTGATGTGTGAGAGTTTCGGCGAAAAAGGCGATGCCGGCGCTAATGGAATTTTTAACAATCTTGAAGAAGAAGGAGATTATTAATCGGAGGGCACAGATATGAAAAATCTTAAAACTTTCGCACTTTCCGCACTTTCTCTGTTCGGATTTGCTGCTTGCCAGCAGGTTGAAATTGCTCCGGATGTTACTCCTGAGGCTACCCACACGGTGACTTTCGTCGCCGAGGCTCCTGAAACTAAGACTACCGTTGATATCAGCGATGGTGCTACCGCAAAATTCGCGTGGACCAAGGCTGATGAGTCCAGATTTACCATTTATGAAAATGGAACTGCAGCAAGTGAAAATGAAACTACTGGAGATCTTGGTGAGGATGGCAAAATGACCATTATGGCAACATTTGAGGGAAAGGCTCCGGAATCTCCAAGTTATCAAGCCTTGTATAATACAGCTGTAAAGAGTGCTCAAACAGCATATAACCTCTATGACGAGACTTCTGATGTGCTTGTTTCAGATATATTAAATGGCAGCTATCATGAAGCACTGTCATATTCATTCAGATTCAAAAGAGAGTCTGCAATTGCAAAGATGACACTTAAAGGTCTGGATGAAGGTGTATTTGTAAGGAGTGTAACAATAGAGTCTGATAAGGCTATTGCCGGTACATATGATTTGAAAAGTGCTTCTTTCACTTCAACCTCAAACAAAATTACGATTGAAACGGTGAGTGAAATTACTTCAGAAGCGGCAACTATATGGTTTGCAACTATTCCTGTAGAGGGCGCTACTTTCACCATTACTGCGACAACGGTTGACAATGAAGAGAATGTGGTTGGCACGTATTCAAAGACTTTCACCAAAACAATCAGCCTCACCCGTGGTGATGTAACTTCATTCGGGGTTGCGATGACGAAGTTGGTTGATCCTCATAAGAATGACAATGGCTGGTTCCTTGTTAAGGATGCAAGATTCCTTGCTGCAGGAGATGTTATCCGTATAGGATGTGCGTCAAAATCAGCTGTCGCAGGATCACTGTCATCAGACTATTTGTCTGGTTCTACAGCTACATACAGTAAGGATAAAGAGTCAATTAACAGTGTTTCTTCTTCAGAAGACTTTACTATAGGCGGTTCATTTGATGCTTGGACTTTGACCAGTGCATCTGGCACCCTTGGAGCAACTGATGTTAAGAAACTCACATTTGATGCTTCTGCTGCCAATTATGTCGGTACTTGGACTATTGCAATAGCAGACAATGGCGATGCTACTATTAGTCCAAATAAAGATAATTATGGAAGATTATTGTGTAATGCTGGTTCTTCAAACAGGTTTACGACATACACTTCCTCTACCAATACTTCTATGCTTCTTCCTGGAATCTACAAGAAGTATGGCACTCCTGCAGAGGCCAAGAAGGACCAGACCATATCTTTCGATCCGACCAGTTATACTGCTACCATAGGAAAAGAGAATACATATCCAAATCTTACTGCTCAATCCACTGGTGCAAAGACTTGGTCTTCTTCAAATACCGATGTCGCAACCATCAACGCATCTACCGGTGAGATATCCCTTGTGGCAGCTGGAACAACAACCATTTCCGTAACCGTTGCTGGCGATGCTACCTACAATGAAGGCAAAGGAAGCTATGTGTTGACTGTAGAAAATGCTCCGGTAGTTTCTACTGCAACATGGTCTCTTGTAACTGATGCGTCAAAATTGGCTGAAGGAGATGTAATAGTCATCGTAGCCGCTGGCTCGAATGTAGCTTTGTCCACAACGCAGAATTCTAACAATAGAGGTCAGCAGGCGATCACCAAGAATACTAACGATAACACTGTAACCATTGATGATAAGGTCCAGCAGTTGACCCTCGGTGCAGGCACAAAGACAGGAACTTTCTCATTGTCAACAGGTGATGGATATCTGTATGCAGCAAGTAGTTCGAAGAATTACCTTAGAACCCAGACAACGCTTGATGCTAATGCCTCTTGGACCATTACTATTGCAAACAATGCTGCAACAATAAAGGCTCAAGGTCCCAATACCAATAATTGGTTGATGTATAACTCTTCTTCATCAATGTTCTCTTGCTACTCATCCGGTCAAGGTGATGTGCAGATTTATAGGAAGAATGACACAAGGGCATCTCAGTCCATTTCATATTCTGCCGAGACGGGAAGCATTGACAAATATACATTGGTTAAAAACATCCCGACTCTGGATGTAAGTGGTGTAAAGACAACAGTTTCCTATACATCCAGTGATGCAGCAGTTGCAACAGTTTCTGAGACAGGTGAAATTACTCCTTTGAAGGCTGGAACCACTACTATTACTGCTATCGCTGCAGAATCAGCTGAATATCGTGAAGCTAAGGCCTCATTCGTATTGACAGTTACGGACAGCTCTCCATATCTTAGAGCTACAGCCAACAAGACAAGCGTTGCCGCTGCCGGTGAGACTGTAACGATTACAGTCGATACCAATGTTGACAGTTGGACAGCAACATCTGATAATGGTGCCTTTGTTGTCGGAACTCCAAGTGGCAATACTGTTGATGTGGTCGTATCAGAGAATACCGCAGCTACCGAAAGGACAGCGACAATTACTGTTAAAGCTGGCGACTTATCCGAGACCATCTCTTTGACACAGTTGGCTGCGGGAGCCGTTGGAGAGGAAACTGTTGAGAAAACCAGTGGCTTGCAAGCTTCCACAGCCGCTACGAAGATGGATTCCTACATTAGCTATAAGAATTCCGCAGCGAATACTTATTCAGATCCTATGCGTATTTACAAAAACAATACTTTTACAATTTCGGCAACGAATGCAGTTATTACAAAAGTTGAGTTTGCGTGTGACACAAAATACAAAACAACTGATGGACTAACAGGAGGGTCAGTTACTGTGGATAGCGGGGCAACCTCAAGTATGTCATCGAATGGCGATGTAGTTACATATACAATTACAGGTTCCACCACGTCTTTTAAGGTAACAGCAAGTGATCAATTTAGGGTTTCTGGATTAAAGGTTACATATAAAATCAATTGACTCCCATCCGTCGGAGGCGACGGAGGGCAAGAACCCAACGCAACAGTAACTACCGACGGATCGATGAATATCAGTCAGACAGGGGCAACCCTGTCTGGCTCATATTCGTTAACAGCCGGAACGGTAACAGAAACCGGATTCCAGTACGGAACCAGTTCAACATCCCTGACAAGCAGCATAAGCAGTAGTATTGCCGAATCCTTCAGCGCCACCCTCAGTGGCCTCTCAAGCGGCACAACATATTACTACCGCGCATACGCCAAAGTCCAGGGCACAGGAGACAAAAGCTCCACCGTCAGCACCTTCTACGGCAACACCCAGAGCTTCACAACCGTCAGCCTCAACACCTGGCTCACCAACTACGAAATCCCGGCAACGAGTGCAGCGGCTCTAAATGCAAGCAATACCCTCTACGCAGGACGCTACTGCCACGACACCTTCTCCGAAACCTACGGCAGCACAAAAGCCTGCCGCTACAACACCTCGGACGCCAACCAGAAGGTAGTAACCCACACATACTCCTACAACAGCAAAGTAGTCCGCAACTACAGCTTCCTCTACGACAAAACCTACAAGGCAGCCCTCTGGGTAGCCTACGCCACCGCCAACAACGGTGACTTCAAGGACAACAGTGTCGGCAGGAACGATGCCTGGGCCTATGACCCCGCCATTGACCAGAGCTGGCAGCCGAACCTCAGCGGAGCATACTCATCCTCCAACGGCCTCAGCTACGACCGTGGACATCAGGTAGCATCCAACGACAGGCAGACCACGACTGAACAGAACCAGCAGACCTTCTACTACACCAACATGACTCCGCAGTACTCCTCCCTTAATCAGGGGCAGTGGGTTGAATTGGAAAAGAAGGTCCAGGGCGTAGCCACGAAAACCACCGGCTCCGACACCCTCTATGTCGTTACAGGACCTTTGTTCGAAGGAACACTTGAGAGTGCCACCGACAAGAACAGAGTTTCATGTCCGGCCCCTTCCGGCTACTGGAAATGCCTCATGAAATGCACCTTCTCAAGTCCCGGGGTAATGAGCGCTGCGGTAGGGTGCGCATATCTTTTCGATACAAACTCCTCCAATGTCGCTCCAACACTTGTGACCATTGACAGCATCGAATCCCGCACCGGTTTCGACTTCTTCGTCAATGTCCCAAGCACACTGCAGAACGCAGCGGAAAGTCAGACATATTCATTTTAATCCCCTATGACCCTCACCTTCCTGTCAGCATTCATGCACCGTCACTCAATCACCCAGAGTGACGCGGCGGAGCGTCTCGGCCTCTCGCGGCAGGCACTGGTGCACTGGTTCACGGTAGATGACACCAAACTCAGCAACGCCTGCGCCCTCGTAGAAGCCTACGGGTGCAGGCTCCTTGTAAGCTATGAAGTAACCCTCCCCGGACTCGACTACCGGGACGAAAGCACGCCGAACTACCCGGCGGAATATGACACCCAGCGCCTCGGATTCCTGCGCAAAGCCCTCGACGACGCCGACCTCAGCATCCAGGCTCTCGCTGACCTTCTCGGCATAGGACGCACCACCCTATTCGACACCCTCCGTTCAGACGACATAATGGTCAGTCGCCTCTTCGACATCGCGCGCCTGGCAGGCTGGACCCTTCGTATCCGCATCGTGGATGCGGGGTAGGGGGGAGGAATGTTTTTCTCCACACCGCTATGATAATCCCTGAACCATTGAAATAAATTCAGCAAATGTAATTATCAAAGTATTCTGATGATTTTTGAGGACAAGTAAGTCCTTATCACCAGTTACAAGATAATCAGCAGGGATGCTTTCAGCCATTGACAATAGATACAAATCTTTTATATCTCGAATTGCAGACTCTGCATCAGAGTATCCGTTGATTACCTTGCACTTGGCATGAATGAGTTCAAATAGATTGACAATGGCCTGAAACCCAATTTTACCAAGGAGGAATGATATCCAAATATTAGTATCGAGTATTACCTTCATTTCCCGTATCTGACAGAGTTGACTTCAGCCTGAATTTCCTCGTCGGAAATATTGACATCTGTCGGACAGGAAGCTATGAATTTCTCAACCAGGTTCTCGCTGGTCTGGAAACCCCATCCCATCTTCTCCGCAAGTGTAGAAAGGAAGGAGACCTCACCATTTGGAATTGTAAGAATAACCTGTGTCATACCTATAATTTTTTCTTGTCAGTTATACAAAGATATGCATTTTTCAAACAACTTGCCAATTATCTTCTGTGATGCCTTTTGCTTTATTGTTTACCGTCCAATTTTATCCAGACTCTCGCTGAGCATCTCGGCATAGGACGCACCACCCTATTCGATACCCTGCGCTCTGACGACATAATGCTCTCCCTCCTCTTCGACATCGCGCCTCACGGGCTGGACCCTGGGCAAATGCCTTGCAAAGCGCAATTTGCACCCCTCATTTTTGCGCTTTCGGACTCCGGAATGGGGCAGAGCAGAAAAGTCGTCTTTTTGATTGCCGTTTTTCCGAATTACTGCATATCTTTGCCAACGGACAATAAATCACAAAAGATATGAAAACACTGAAACTCAATTCATCAGCAGATGGTGTAAAGCTTTCTGTAGTAGTTCTTGAGCCTGTCGGCGAGCCGAAAGGCATTTTCCAGATCTCCCACGGTATGGCCGAGCACAAGGAAAGATATTATCCTTTTATGCAATACCTTGCCGCTAACGGTTATGTCTGTGTGATCCACGACCATCGCGGACACGGTGCCTCCGTGCAGAGCCCGGAGGACCTGGGCTATATGGGCAAAGGCGGTGCCACCGCATTGGTTGAGGACCTGCGCCTGGTGCAGGAATGGGCCTGCAAAGAGTATCCCGGCCTGCCGGTCACCCTTTTCGGACACTCAATGGGCTCAATGGTAGTGCGTGCTTTCGCCCGCAAATACGATGACCGCATCTTCCGCCTGATCGTCTGCGGATGCCCTTCGGAAAACCCTATGAAGGGGATGGGAGCTGCACTTTCGTGGATAGTGGGAGTGCTCAGGGGATGGCACTACCGTCCTGCGCTGATCAATTCCATCTCATTCGATTCCTACAACAAGCCTTTTGAGGCTGAAGGACCGTGTGCCTGGCTCAGCGCCAACAAGGACAATGTGAAGGAATACCTCGCCGACCCTCTTTGCGGTTTCTGCTTCACAGCCAACGGCTTTCTGAATCTTATGCGCATTATGGGAATGTGCTACTCCCCAAAGGGATGGCAGATGAAGAACCCGTCAATGCCTGTTCTTTTCGTGTCCGGAGCTGACGACCCTTGCCGAATCGATGACAAGGCTTTCGCAAAGGCTGTGCAGTTTATGCGTGACCGCGGTTACACCAATGTGAAGAGCAAGCTCTACAAGGGGCTGCGTCACGAGATTCTTCTCGAAAAGGACGCTGAGGATATTGTCTGGAAAGACTTAATTTAGTATCTTTGCAGCTCTTTTGGTATTGAGATATGGTGTAATGGTAGCACTACAGATTTTGGTTCTGTCTGTCCAGGTTCGAATCCTGGTATCTCAACAAACAGCAGGTCGCCCGTCTTCAGCATGGCTTAGCGGTTCAGCCTCGCGAGGGCTTCTCTCAGAGGGCGGACGGAGCGGATTTGGGCGCTGCGGCTGTCATCTTTCTTGCTGAACACTATTTCTTCCGGAGGAAGGATTCTCTTCGCTCCGTGCTCTTCGAGCATCTCGCAGGTCTGGCGGTAGCCCCGCTTGAACAGAATTTCGATTTTTCCCAGGTCGTAGGCGTTGCAGCCGCTGGTATCCAGTTTCACATCAATATCCGACAGGCGCATATCCGCGAGCTCGTTTGAGGCAATAATCATATTGAACGAACGGTTTGCAACGGACATCAGATTGTCGTGATATTTCTCCTCCTCCAGATGAAGCAGGCTGAAGGAAATAACCTTGCGGCATTCTTCCCTGATTGCAGGCACCGGCAGGTTCTGGAAGGCGCCACCGTCCACATAATGCACCCCGTCAATCTCTATCGGCATGAAGATAATCGGAATCGAGCAGGACGCCACCACCCTCGGAGCTATTTCTCCCTCCTTGAAAATCTTGACGCAACCTCTTTCCAGGTCGGAGGCCACTACATAGGTAGGAATAGGAAGCTCTTCGAGGTTCTTGTAAGGCAGAATGCGCCTCAGCAGGGCAAGCAGGGGTGCCGAATTGAAAAGACCTCCCTTCGGCACTTCAGGGCTTACTATATCCTTGAAGAAATCCAATCCTTCGAAAATGTCCACCAGCTGCTGGCTGCTGAAACCTGAGCTGTAGAGCACTGCCATAATGGCACCTGCGCTGGTCCCTGACACCAGGTCTGGCTTGATTCCGTATTCTTTGAGAGCCTGGACAGCGCCGCACTGGGCTGCTGCTCTTGCGCCACCGCCGCCGAATGCAATACCTAATTCTTTCATTTATTCCAATAAATCTTCAAAAACAGACAAATATACTCAAAAATTATACCTACTTTTGGACTATGAAGAAACAATTCGTGTACTGGGATACCGCTGCTGAACCGATTACAACCAGACGGTATCTGAAACCTTTGATGTGGATATTGAGCGCTCCGGTCGCTGCCATGCACAAACTCAAGATTACAAAAACCGGAATGGAAGGTGTGAAGGGTCCGTATGTGCTCCTTTGCAACCACAACTCCTTCTTCGATTTCCAGGCTGTCACCAAGGCCATATTTCCTCAGAATGCCAACTATGTTGTCGCTATCGACGCATTTGTGGGTTTCCCGGGCCTGAAATGGCTTATGCAACGTGTAGGCTGCATAGGAAAGAGGAAGTTTACCAATGATGTGAACCTCATCCGCCAGTCAAAGAAGGTAATCGAGAAGGGCAATGTGCTCTGTATCTATCCTGAAGCCAGATATTCGCTTGTGGGTACCACGGCAGTGCTTCCGGAGTCCCTCGGCAAGATGTGCAGGATGATGGGAGTGCCTGTTGTGACTTTCATGTGCCACGGCAACCATATCAACGCCCCTTGCTGGAACCAGAAGGACAGGGGCATCAAGGGCCTTGAGGCCGAGCTCAAAATGCTAATCACCGCAGATGAGCTGGGGCAGCTTTCCGTAGATGAAATCAATGACAGGATAGTTGAGGCCTTCCAATATGACGACTACGCCTGGCAGAAGGAAAAGGGCGTACACTGCAAATTCAAAAAGAGGGCGGAGGGCCTTCACAGGGTGCTCTACCAGTGCCCTCATTGCGGCACCCAGTTCGAGATGAGCTCCAAAGGCGATATTCTGCGCTGCGACCATTGCGGCAAGCAGTGGAAGATGGACGAACTCGGGCAGCTTCACGCCCTTGAAGGGGAGACCGAATTCAGCCATATCCCGGACTGGTACGAATGGGAGAGGGCCAACGTGCGTGCGGAGGTCGAGAGCGGAAGATATTGCACCGGCGAGCTTCCGGTGCGGGTGCTTACCCTTCCGGACAATACTCCTATGTGGCTGGGAGAGGGCACTTTGCTCCACGATATGGACGGATTCCATATCAAGGGAACCACGGTGGATGGCGAACCGTTTGCCCAGGAACATCCTGTTCCTTCCAAATATTCCTGCCACGTGGAATTCGCCTACAAGCAGTACGGAGAACTTTTGGATTTGAGTACAATCAAGGATACCTGGTTCTTCTCTTCCAAGGATAAACGTTTCTGTCTCACCAAATTCGCTCTTGCCACAGAAGAGCTCTATCAGAATTACCGTAAAAAGGAAGGCAAAGCTTGCCGTCCGGGGCTTGCGTAATTCGCCGGGAAATGAGTATCTTTGCGCCCTATGGACGCAGTGATTACTTATGTTGACGGCAACGACCCCCTTTGGCGCAAATCCTTTGCAGAAGCGGTTGGAGTTCCGGCTATAGAAAAGCGTTACCGCGATTGGGGTACCCTGGTGTACCTGGTACGCGGTATACGGTGTTATATGCCCTTTATCCACAACATTTTTCTCGTCGTGTCGGGAGAAAGCCAGGTGCCTGACTGGGTCCCGGAGAGCGATGTTAAAGTTGTGTATCACAGGGATATAATTCCTTCCAAGCACCTTCCTGTCTTCAACAGCACGGCAATAGAAATGTTCTTGCACAGAATCCCGGGACTGGACGAACAGTACATCTATTTCAATGATGATATGTTTCCTGTCAGGCCTACCCGCGAAGAAGAATTCTTTGTGGATGGAAAATCGGCTATCGGCTTCCGCAAGCATCTTTTCCATACAGGTCTCTACAAGCAGCAGACCCGTAATGCCGACCTGCTGGCCCGCAAGGCTCTCGGAATGGGACCGGGGCTGCTTTTCGTGCGTCCGCAGCACACCTGCTCTCCAATGCTCAAAAGCGCTTGCGAGGAAGTATTTTCCAGAATAGGAGATGAGCTGGAGGCTTCCGTATCGGCATTGCGCGAAAGGTACAATGTCAACCAGTATGTCTTTCTGGATTATCTGTACTACGGGGGCAGGGCAGTGAGGAACTCTTCCATCTCCAATCAGCATCTGTCTCTTGCTGTCAAGACGGCAGACCAGGTATGCGATGCCATACTTCACCCGCGCTGCTCGTTTGTGTGCATAAACGATGTGAAACTCTCCGAATCCCAGTACCTTGAGATGAGGTCAAGGATTCTTGAAGCATTTGATAAGAAATTTAATGATGAATAGACAAAGCAAAGGACTTATTACACTTCTGGTGACCCTTCTGATAGGGTTCATCCTGGGCTTTCTTGTCGGAGGCGGCTGTACGCGCAGGGCTATGCGCAGTGCCGTGATAGAGGATGAAGAAAATGCCGATGAGGTTGCGCAAATAGTGCAGCAGGCTGTAAGCCGCCCGGCTCCGGCCGAGCCTGAACTTAAGGCAGACGGCGAGGCTAAGCCCAGGGAAATCATCTACAACCGCAAGAGGCTCCCGTATTCCAAACTCTTCAACGATTTGAATGAGGAGCATCTCAATGTTGCCAAGCGCACCGGCCTCAAAAGGGTGCCGAAAAACAGGGCTGAGGTGGAGAGTGAAGGCCTGGTGGAAATAAAGGACAACGACCTTTATGTAATATATGACCTGCGCTACTCAGTGCCGTTTCTTACCAGAAATGCGGCTCGCGAGCTGGATGCAATTGCGCAGGCTTTTTCCGATTCTCTGCGGAATCACGGACTTCTTGACTACAAACTGGTGGTCTCATCGGTTCTGCGCACCGAGGATGACGTGCTGAGGCTTCGCCGAAGCGGCAATCCCAATGCGTCCGACAACTCGGCGCATTGCTACGGCACCACCTTCGACATTGCCTATACACGCTACTTCAGGGAAGATGAATCCAAGGCGTTTATGCAGCCGTTCGAGCTAACCAAGGTCCTTGGGGAAGTGCTCAGGGACAGGCGCAATGCCGGACACTGCCTCGTCAAATACGAAAGGCAGGAACATTGTTTTCATATTACAGCAAAATGACAAAACTAGCAATATTTGACCTTGACGGAACCCTCATCGATACGATTGAGGACCTCGGAACCGCAGTAAACTATGCCCTTGGACTGCGCGGCCTGACGCTGCATACTATGGCAGAATACAGGGATATGGTAGGGCACGGCATACGCAATCTGGTGAAGGATGCCCTGGGCAGCAGCCTCGGGCAGCAGCCGGAAGACGCCCTTGTGGATGCGGCACTGGCCGATTTTGTGGATTATTATGTAGCCCATATAGACGTACATACCCGTCCGTATCCGGGCATTCCGCAGCTTCTTGCGCGGCTTCAGGAGAAAGGGCTCAAACTCGCGGTGGCATCCAATAAATTTCAGGAAGGCGCCGAGAAACTGGTGAAAGAGTTCTTTCCTGACATACGCTTTGTGGCAGTGCTGGGCAACAGCCCTGAGCTTCCGCTCAAGCCGGATGCTGCCGTCGTGCAGCTTGTGCTTGACAAGGCCGGTGTAAGCAGGGAAGAGGCTGTCTTTGTGGGAGATTCGGCAACCGATATGAAGACCGCTGCAAACGGGGGCGTGCGCAGCATAGGTGTAAGCTGGGGCTTCCGCCCGCGCACCGACCTGGAGCAGTCCGGAGCTATGGATATTGCAGACAGTGCAGAGCAATTGTTCGAAAAGATATAACAGATATGGCAGACGAAAAGATAATATTCTCGATGAACGGTGTGGGCAAGGTCCTCCCGCACAACAACAAGACAATTCTCAAGGACATTTACCTTTCATTCTTCTATGGCGCCAAAATCGGTATCATAGGTCTCAACGGCTCCGGAAAATCCACCCTGCTCAAAATCATTGCAGGTGTGGAGAAATCCTACAAGGGCGAGGTCGTATGGGCCCCCGGCTACTCCGTAGGCTACCTTGAGCAGGAACCACAGATGGACCCCGACAAGACCGTGCTGGAAGTCGTACAGGAAGGAGTGCAGGAAGTGATGGACCTTCTCAAGGAATATGAGGAAATCAACAATGCTTTCTGTGACCCTGAGGTGATGGAAGATCCGGACAGGATGAATGCCCTGATCGAGCGTCAGGGAGAGCTCACCGAGAAAATCGAGCACTGCGACGGTTGGGAAATCGATTCCAAGCTGGAAAGGGCAATGGATGCCCTCCAGTGCCCGCCTTCCGAAGCTAAAGTATGCAACCTTTCAGGCGGTGAGCGCAGAAGGGTGGCCCTTTGCCGCCTGCTTTTGCGTCAGCCGGATGTGCTTCTGCTCGACGAGCCTACCAACCACCTCGATACCGAGAGTATCCAGTGGCTCGAAGCCCATCTTCAGCAGTACAAGGGTACTGTAATTGCCGTAACCCACGTCCGCTACTTCCTCGACAATGTGGCGGGATGGATTCTTGAGCTTGACCGCGGTGAGGGAATTCCTTGGAAGGGTAACTATTCCAGTTGGCTTGACCAGAAGACTCAGCGCCTTGCAATGGAAGAAAAGCAGGAAAGCAAACGCCGCAAGACCCTCCAGCACGAGCTCGAGTGGGTGCGGATGGCACCTAAGGCCCGCCAGGCCAAGCAGAAAGCCCGTCTTGGTGCTTATGAGAAACTGGCTTCGGCAGATGCCAAAGAAAAAGAGAGCAATCTGGAAATCTATATTCCGAACGGACCGCACCTCGGCAACAAGGTCATCGAGTTCCACGATGTCAGCAAGGCTTATGGGGACAAACTTCTCTTCGAACATCTTGACTTCGTGCTCCCGCCTGCCGGCATCGTAGGTGTTATCGGCCCTAACGGAGCGGGAAAGACCACTCTTTTCCGACTCATAATGGGCCTTGAACAGCCGGATACCGGAAGCATAGAGATAGGGGAGACCGTCAAGATTTCCTATGTGGACCAGCAGCACAAGAGCATAGACCCTGACAAGACGGTATTCGAGACCATAGCCGAGAATTCAGAATGGATACGCCTGGGCAATCGGGATATCAACGCCCGCAGCTGGGTCAGCCGCTTCAACTTCTCCGGTGCAGACCAGGAAAAGCTCTGCGGAGTGCTCTCCGGTGGTGAAAGGAACAGGCTCCACCTTGCCCTCACTCTCAAGGATGAAGGCAATGTGCTCCTGCTCGACGAGCCTACCAACGATGTGGATGTCAACACTATCCGCGCTCTGGAGGACGGCCTGGACGGTTTTGCAGGCTGTGCAGTGGTAGTAAGCCACGACCGCTGGTTCCTCGACCGAATCGCAACACACATTCTCGCCTTCGAGGGTGACTCCCAGGTTTATTTCTTCGAGGGAAGCTATTCCGAATACGAAGAGAACAGGAAGATGCGTCTTGGCACTGAAGAGCCTAAGCGATTCAAATACCGCAAGCTGACAGAGTAAAGTCAGCTTGCGGTATTGCAAATCTTTACTGAAGTTGTCCTAGAACAGCACGGTAAGTCCCGCCATCACGATGGACACCATCGACATCAGCTTGATGAGGATGTTGAGGGATGGTCCTGAGGTATCCTTGAACGGATCTCCTACGGTATCACCCACAACAGTGGCGTGATGACTTTCTGAGTTCTTACCTCCGAAGTGACCCTCTTCAACATATTTCTTGGCATTGTCCCAGGCACCTCCCGAGTTCGCGAGGAAGATTGCCAGTACGAATCCGGCTCCGAGAGCTCCGGCAAGAAGGCCGAGCACACCGGCAGGGCCGAGAATGATGCCGACCAGCACAGGAACGATAATGGCCAGAACTGAAGGGAAAATCATCTCCTTCTGGGCTGCCTTGGTACTGATTTCTACGCAACGCGAATAGTCCGGACGCTGCTTGCCTTCGAGTATGCCCTTGATTTCGCGGAACTGCCTGCGGACTTCAACGACCATCTTCTGGGCAGCGCGACCCACGGCATTCATAGTAAGACCGCAGAAAAGGAAGGCCATCATAGCGCCGATAAACACACCGGCAAGCACTGATGGGTTCATAAGGCTTACATTGAAGCGCTCCAGCACATCCACTATGCTCAGACCTTCTCCGGCAGGGCCCATTGCAATTTTCAGTTCTTCAATATAGGACGCCAGAAGTGCAAGAGCAGTAAGGGCAGCGGAACCGATTGCAAAGCCCTTTCCGGTAGCAGCGGTGGTGTTGCCGAGGGCATCCAGCACATCGGTGCGCTCGCGTACCTCAGGCTCCAGTTCGCTCATCTGGGCATTGCCTCCGGCATTGTCGGCAATAGGGCCGTAGGCGTCGGTAGCAAGGGTGATACCAAGAGTGCTGAGCATTCCGACTGCAGCGATGGCAACACCGTACAGGCCCTTGGAGAGAAGGGCAGGCTCAGCGATGATATCCTTCATATTGAAGCCTGTTGCAAAGAGGAATGAGAGTACGATGGCGCATACGATGGCAATCACAGGAACTGCTGTAGATATCATTCCGAGACCCACACCATTGATGATTACGGTTGCAGGTCCTGTCTGTGCGGACTCTGCCAGCTTCTGGGTAGGCTTGTAGGAGTGGGAAGTATAGTACTCTGTTGCCTTCCCGATAACCACTCCGGCAAGCAGGCCGGACACTACGGACAGGGAGAAATGCCACCAGTCGGAGGTCTGTGTGCCGAATACCAGAGCCAGAATGCCGAAGGTTGCAACAGCACTGAGAATGGCCGCCAGATTGGTTCCGAAACTCATGGACTTGAGCAGCTGCCCCATTCCTGCACCTTCTTTGGTGCGGACGGTAAATATGCTGGCTACGGAAAGCACAACGCCGACGGCTGCGATAAGCATAGGTGCGAGTATGGACTTGAGCTGCATATCCGTTCCCATAGAATAGAAAGCGGAAGCGCCGAGCGCCATAGTAGACAGAATTGAGCCGCAATAACTCTCATAGAGGTCAGCTCCCATACCGGCAACGTCACCGACATTGTCACCGACATTGTCTGCAATTGTAGCAGGGTTGCGGGGGTCATCCTCAGGAAGGTCGGTCTCGACCTTGCCTACAATGTCAGCACCTACATCGGCAGCCTTGGTGTAGATACCTCCACCGACACGGGCAAACAGTGCCTGGGTGGATGCTCCCATACCGAAGGTCAGCATAGTTGTGGTAATGACAATGATTTCCTGGGAAGTCGTGATTTCACCTGCCGGGACAAAGATGCCGAGGATAAACCACCAGAGGGATATGTCCAGAAGTCCCAGTCCTACTACGGTAAGACCCATAACTGCTCCTGAGCGGAAAGCAATCTTGAGTCCGTGGTTGAGTGACTTGCGTGCTGCATTGGCTGTACGCCCCGAAGCGTAGGTGGCTGTGCGCATACCTACAAAACCGGCAAGACCCGAGAAGAAACCTCCGGTAAGGAAAGCGAACGGAACCCAGGTGTTCTGGATGTGGAAGCCGTACGCGAGGACTGCAAACAGTGCAGCAAGCACTACAAATACGATGATGACTATCTTGTACTGTTGTTTAAGATATGCCATCGCGCCCTGCCTTACATACAGGGCAATCTCTTTCATTGTCGGTGTGCCTTCATCCTCCTTCATCATCTGTCTGAAGAAGATGTAGGCGAAAGCCAGCGCAACAAGTGATGCGGCAGGCACCAGATAGAATAGCGTATTCATTGTTAAACCTAATTAATCTTCAACAAAGGTACGCATATACGCGCGAAATCCGAGCAGCCGGAGAAAATTTTGTTAAACTTTTTTCTTTACAATTACTTTGTGTAAATTTGTGGAAGTAAAGACAACAACTTTACACGTATGTATATAAACAATTATAAATCAATATAATTAACTCTTCAAAACAACTTAACAAGTACTTCTTTGTCTTGCGTGTGTACGCGCGCGGACTCTTTGAAATGCAGAATCATTAACCCATATTTGCACAACAAGGTTATGTTCAACAGAAAAACAAAAGAAACAATTGGGCGCCTTGACAAGTTCTTTGATATAGTTGATCAATCACTACTGGTTTTTATCGAAGGTGTCAAGAACTACATTTACCATAATGATGATGCTCTCAGCGGCAATCTTCAGTTAATTACCAGGCTTGAGTCTGATGCCGAGATGCTCCGAAGAGACATCGAGGCAGACCTTTACCGCAGAAACAGCCTGAGTCGCCCCCGCGGAGACATACTTCGTCTCCTTGAGCGTATGGACCACGTCCTCGACACCCTCAACAACAACCTCTATCAGTTTGAAATCGAGACTCCGCACATTCCTGTCGAGCTGAATGCTGATTTTCTGAAGCTGATGGAACTCAGCACCGAAGCAATGTCCACGACCATTCCTGCATCCAAGGCCTATTTCAAGACCCCGGATTCAGTGCCCGATATGGTTCATCGCGTCTATTTCTTCCAGAAAGAAGCCGATACTCAGGCAAAGATTCTCAAACGCAAAGTTTTCCACGAGATGGACAAGCTCAAGCTTTCCGAGAAGTTTCACCTCCGCTATTTTGCGCTCCACATTGAGGAACTTTCCCAGGAAGCACTCAAAGTTGCAGACCAGCTGTCGGTGATGTCCATACGCAGAATCATCTGATATGGAACTTCTGACTGCTGCATTGTTTACGGCCTTGCTGTTCTCGGCCGTAATCCTTTGGGAACTACCTATGTCCCTCGCCCCTGTGGCGACTTGTTTTTCGCTGCCCCGCAGGCTGATTCTCCCTCTGATGCTTCTGGCATCGGGCGCAGGACTGCTTCTGGGTACAGAACTTGGGGACCTGGAGCAGTTTACCATTGACCTGTCGTCAGCCTCTGTGCCTGTTGCAATCTGCTCTGCACTCCCTGTAGTTCTTGTACTGCATCTGATAGGGCAACCCTCCGCGATTCTGCCTTCCCTGACTGCTGCCCTGGTCGGTACTCAGCTGTACTACGGTATTACCGACTCCGACATAATGTGGATTCCGCTCCAATGGCTGGCTTCGATGGTCCTGGCTTTGGTGCTGGGAGTAATATTTTCAAGAATTCTGCAGCGGGTGGTAATCAATTCCAATGTGCATCTTCTGCTGAAACTTTCACGTTTGGGCGCTTTGATGAGCATTGCTGCCTTTGTCCTGCTCTTTGCTGTCGGAATGAATCTCTCCGGGCTGCTGAGCGTTGCCTTCGGGGGCAATCTGAGTACGACCGGTATTCTCATCGGGTCTGCGCTTGCTCTGTCTTGCTTTGCTCTGTTGAGTCCGAATGTCAAGCTCAGGGTTACCAGCCTCCGTGAAGAATTCTTCGATATGGATGCTGCCACTTCGCTTGCCTGTGTCATAGCTTCTGCGCTTTCCATGCTTGTTTTTGCCAGAGGCACCATAGTATCTCCTTCCGTGGTGATGTTGTGTGCACTTGCCGGGGCGCGCAATTTCCGCGTAGGCGAAATCACAGTTTCCGTTTTGGTGGCTCCTTTTTTCTCCGCTTTGAGCGCTTTTACCCTTTGTGCAGTGGTTTCAAGTGTCGGTTATGGAAGGACTCCGGATGTGGCGGAAGCGGTGGCAGGACTTTTTGCCATTGCCTGCTGCGTGTTGCTTGCCCTGCTGGTAAGAGCTTTGAAATCAAGGCCTGCGAAGGTGGACAGGAGCGAGGATGAGAGCTATCGCAGGCTCAACGAGCTGAAAGTCCATTCCATGCAGGTGGAGAATGAGCACCTGCAGAATCTTCTCGAACTCCGAAGGCGTGATGCAATGTCCATTGCCGAAAGAATAAGCGAGCAGAGCGAGTTTATCGACGAACTCTACGGCAAGGTGGCCGAAGCGGAAATGAGCTCTGACCCTGCCCGCAAGGATGAACTGCTTCACGAAATCAAGGCTAGTCTGGGCCTGAGGCGCAATTCTCAGGATGAAAGGACGGACTTCTACAACAAAGTGGAGGCTCTGCATCAGGATTTCACCGCAAGGCTGAGCATCAAGTGCCCTCAGCTTTCGGCACAGGAGCGCAAACTCGCGACTTTGCTGCGGCTTGAGTTCTCGACCAAATACATCGCCGCCCTGCTGGGCATTTCACCGAAGTCGGTGGAGGTGGAAAGGCACCGGCTGCGCAAGAAGTTGGGACTGACCCGGAGCCAGAATCTGATTGACTTCATCAAAGCGTTATGAGATATTATTATCATACACTATAAGAACACTAAAATTTATGAAGAAAGTATTGTTTGTTTCGGCTGCTTTGCTCGCTTTTGCAGTTTCAGCCAATGCACAGCACGTACAGGAAGTACAGGAAGAATTCCAGTACAATCAGTACGGACAGAAAGTTCAATCGGTTCCTGTTGACGCCAGGCTTCAGGACGGTATCCTCGTCTTCCAAAGCAAGCAGGCGAACTATAAGATGTGGTTCGATGTCCGTGTTCAGGGAGATGCTGCCGTTTACTTCGGTTACGACAAGAACCTTATTTCAATCGGAAACGGTATGAGCATGCGCCGTACCCGTTTCGCTGTCAAGGCCCAGCTTGACGAAAACTGGTATGGTGAAATAGATACCGACTGGACCAGCGGTACTCCGGAACTCAAGGATGCCATTCTCGAGTACACCGGCGTTCCTAATCTTTCCATCAAGATGGGTAACTTCAAGGAGAATTTCTCGATTCAGAGAAACACCACTTCCCGTTATCTCCAGTTTATGGAGCGCCCTATGGTGACATCTCTTGCTCCATCCCGCCATATGGGAATTGCTGCAACCTGGAGCTGTCCTCTCGTTTGGGTGAGCGGCGGTGTTTTCGGCCCTGAGCTCAAGAGCAGCGAGGAAATGACCTGTATGGAAGACGGCAACAAGGATTACGGTCTCAATGAGGGACTTTCCTACACCGGTAAGGTGGCTATCCGTCCTATCAACAACCAGACCTCATCCCTGCATATCGGAGCAGCCGTTTCTTATCGCGAGCCTAAGCTCACCTCTACCGACGGCTACAACGCAACCCGCTATTCAAGCCGCAACTCTACCTCCATCAACCGCAAGAAGTTCCTCGATACAGATGCCATCAAGGGTCTTGACCACGAGCTTGCCTACACAATCGAGCTTGCCGGACACTGGAAGCAGCTCCGCTATGAAGGTGCCTACATTGCCCGTTCCGCATATCTCAATCCTGAGAAGACCGTCATCCCTAAGGATGAACTTGGTCCTCAAACTGCAGACGGATGGTATGTTCAGGCAGGTTGGCTTCTTTTCGGCGGCCAGCAGAACTACGATTCCAAGGGCGGCAAGTACACCCGTATCAATCCAGGCAGAAGCTGGGGAGATGTCGAGCTCTGCGCCCGTTACGAGGTTGCCGACTTCAACTGCTCAAAGTACTATGCCGGCGGTAGCGCACAGGCCTTCACTCTCGGTCTGAACTTCTATCCTACCAAGAATGTGAAGTTTGTCATCAACTACCAGTACAACATCAACGACAAGTATGCAAACGGTAAGGGAGCCAACGACGGTACCGACGAGGCTGCAAAGTGGTTCGTAGGTTATGATGCTGACGGCAACAAGTGCAAGGTTCCTTCACAGATTGTAGGCAATACAGGTATTTGCTACTCTATGCTTGCCTGCCGTTTCCAGGTCGCATTCTAACAATCAAATCATATAACAACACTTAATTCTTATCAAAATGAAAAAGTATTTTGCAATTGCAGCAATGGCTGCGCTCGCTCTTGTTTCCTGCAACAAGAACGGTTTTGAAACTGACGACAAGACTGACGGCGGCAAGGACTCCGTGTCCGGCATCGTCCTCAACGAGCTCGATGCCAACAACAAGTTCATCGAGATTTACAACACTACCGACAAGGAGGTTTCTCTCGAAGGTGTTCAAATCGTCAAGTATGATTCTACCAAGGATGGTGGAAAGAGCACAACCTGGACAGGTGCTGCCGGAATGAAGCTCGCAGCTCACGCTTGGATTTATATTGAGAGCTCGGATCTCGCTGATGAGGCTGAGGGAGGCGATCCAAACTATGCTTATCAGAGTGAGAACCACATCTTCAAAGGCGGTCTCTCAGGCAAGAAGAATGTGAAGATTGAGCTTTGCGATGCAACCGGCAAGGTGCTTGATACTTTCGTCCGCGGAGAAGAGGGGGCTGGTTGGAACCAGGTTGGCGGCTACGAGAACGACAAGAAGCACACCTTCAGCCGTTGCCCTGACGGAACAGGCGCGTGGGCTTATGCTGATTCTACCCCGGGTGCTGCAAACGGAGAAAAGGTTGCTGATATCAAACAGGATAATCTTTAGTCTGAACAATGGCAGAGCTTAAAATCGGCGAAATTTCGAAGCCACGTTTCGAATTCCGCAGCTTCGGACAGTGCTTCTGCGAGGCACACAAAAGGATGGCACGTCTTTCTGCGCCGGTTCCTGAGAAAGTATGGGAGAGGCACAGCGACGAAATCTATATCATCTCAGCCAAGAACGATATCAACAACACCAAGATTCGTGACGGCAAGATGGATATCAAAACCTTCGTGCAGTCCGTTGACGGACTCGAGCAGTGGAACCCGCTGATGAAGGGAGAATTCCCAATCAGCGCAGAGGTCCTTCGCAATGAGGTTTATCCAGCATTTATGGTGGAGTGCCCTGAACTCACTAAGGACAGCTACACCTATGAGGAGTTCATTGCAATGGTGAAGGCCAACCCTGACCTTGCAGCCGTACGCGTGCACAAGCAGCGCTTCGGCTATATGGTCAACAACACCATCTGCGAGGTCGGCAACGTCCTCATCAACGGTGCAAAGGTCGTAACCATCAATTCCGAGTCAACAGAAATCGAGGATATCAAGAAGACAATCGCAGACTGCCACCTCGAGGGAGTAGAGAACATCAACTACCTCCAGGCCATCAAGCGTGTCATCGGTATGTCCGACAAACCTCTTGCAAACGAATAGTCTATGGCACAGGAAATTGAAAAGAAATTCCTTGTAAAGGGTGAGTTCAAGGCCGAGGCCTTCAAGCAGACCCGCATTACCCAGGGCTACCTCAGCTCAGTGCCTGAGCGCACCGTACGCATCCGCGTAAAGGGCGAGAAGGGCTTCATCACCGTCAAGGGAATAGGCAATGCCTCCGGAGCTGCACGCTTCGAGTGGGAAAAGGAAATCCCTGTTGAGGATGTACGCGCACTTCTCGAGCTCGCAGAGCCGGGCGTAATCGACAAGACCCGTTACCTGGTGAAGAACACCGACGGTGTCCACACCTGGGAAATCGACGAGTTCTATGGCGACAACGACGGACTTGTAGTGGCAGAAGTTGAACTTGCTGACGAGAACGAGCCTTTCGACAAGCCTGAGTGGCTTGGTGAGGAGGTTACCGGAGACCCGAAGTACTTCAACTCAATGCTTATGAAGAATCCGTACAAGAACTGGAAATAGTTCTTACTCCTTTTGCCTGCAGCCCCCTGACCGGAGCTGCAGGTCCCAAACACAAAACACAGTAATGGAAGATAACACTAGGAAAGCGGCATTCGACCCGCTGGATATGAACAACTACAAGGTCGAGAAACTTCCGAAGATGGAAAAAACCGGATTCGAGAAGTGGATGGCCCGTCTTGGAGCGCCACTCGCTCTTATAGCCTTTGTATTCATCTACTGGGGCTGCCACATCGGTTTTATCGACAATCTCGATACGACCGCCCTTGCCGCCAAGGCCTCCAAGAGGTTGGGCGAAATCGGACTGGATGCCTTCCTGCGCAGCAATTACGCAATGCTCGCGATTTTTGTCGCTTCCATTATCCTGTGGATGACAGAAGCCATTCCGAACTATCTCACTTCGCTTTTCGTTATCCTCGGAGTAGTGCTCTGCGGGGTAACCGGGCAGAAGGAAGCGCTTGCGCAGCTCGGACACCCGGTGATGTGGCTCAACATTCTGAGTTTTGTGCTGGCCTCAATGCTGGTGAAAACCAGATTCGCAAAGCGCCTCGCCCTTGCCTTTGTCATCAAATTCGGAAAGACCGCGAAGGGAGTGCTGTGGAGCTTCCTGCTGATTAACCTCATACTTTCGCTGTTCATTTCCGCAACCACCGTAAAGGCAACCATTATGCTGCCAATTTTTATGGTAGTATGCGCAATCTATGGAGCATCTGACGGCAATCGCAATAATTTCGGACGAAACCTCGTGCTCCAGAACCTCTTCCAGGTAAATATCGGAGCCAATGCCTTCTATACCGGGTCAGGTGCGCACCTGCTCGCCATAAGCCTCATAGCGGGGTTCCTGGGAAGTTGCGATTTCGGTTACTCCGAGTGGCTGCTGAACTGCGGTCCTATGAGTTTGGTAATACTTGTTATCGGCCTTCTTCTGGGTATGTATGTGTTCTTCCCTATGAAAAAGGAAGAGCAGGTTCCTCAAATCGAAGGCGGTCTCGAGAGGTTGAAGAAAGAGCTTGACGCAATGGGCAAAATCACAGCCGAGGAAATCAAGGCTGTGGCCATCTTCGTGCTGGTGCTCGTGCTCTGGGTAACCAAGGGCACCTTCCACAATATGGATGAAACCATAGTTGCGCTGCTGGGTGCCATCATTGCCCTGCTTCCAAAGGTGGGCGTGGTCAAGTGGAACGATGTCGATATCCCTTGGCACCTTATGCTCTTCTCCGCAGGTGCCTATACCCTCGGATCCGGACTCAACGCCACCGACCTGCCGAACACTATGGTAAATGCTGCCTTCGATTCTATGGGAATCACCGCCGACACCCCTTACTGGGTGCTCTATGTAGTGCTCACCGCCCTTATGGTCTTCTCCGGCCTGGTATTCCAGTCCAAGACCATCAGGACTATGGTATTCGTCCCTATTGCCCTCGGAGTGGAGCAGCGTTTCGGCTTTATGCCTATGAGCATTGCCCTGCCTGTGTCCATGCTCATCGAGCACGTCTATGTGCTTCCTTTCAACAGCAAGCCTGCGGCCCTGCTCTACAACACCAACCAGTACAGCCAGACCGATTCGTTCAAGTTCGGCTTCACAATGATGGTCATCTCCTGGCTGCTCGTGCTGCTCTGGGGTGCGACAGTCTTCAAATGGACCGGCATAACCCCTGGACTGATCTAGCATTATGATATCTATAGGCACAAAAATCCACGACAAGTTCTCCATCGAGTTCAAGGTGGGGTTCGTTACCCGTCGCAAAGCCCGCAAGAACGACTTCACTGTGGGTATGTGGATGTTTGTGCCTTCCAGCCTGGATATAACCCCTTATACATACACCAAGGCGGATTTCTACCGTGATGTGAAGACCAATATCCGCCTTATTACCCCTTCCTTCATACTGCGTGACATCTGCGGAGGCGAAGCCATTCCTCTGCACAACGTCAAAGCGGCGGCAGGGCGTATGGCCTCGGACCCTACCCGCACCAACACGGATGATTACATCTACCAGGTCAAGATGTTTGCTGCCGTAGTCAAGAGTTCGCTTCGCGATGAGACGGCCTACATTCGCCGCAGTCCCGAGAGGGATATGGATTTTCTGGTGAAAAGCTATGCGGACAATATCAGGAATATCATCAACGCATACCGCGAACTGAGCCGCGACATCAATGTGCCTTCCGTGCCGGCTTCCGCTCTTGAGGTATATGACCTCGCGGGGGAATTCATCTGTTCGGTCAGCACCAATCACATATGCCGCCTGCTCAAGGACCTCAAGAGCAGGGAAGGGCAGCAGAAGAACTGTGAACTGCTCGTGGAGCTCTGCCATTTTGTTGATGCCTTCCGTCAGGAAAGGGGCTATCCTCTCGGCAACGACCTGTATCGTCACGGCATACTCAAAAAGTCCGTCGAGTCACAGCTTTATCTTCGCGTGCCGAAGAAGAAGGACGGTTTCCTGATTGAACAGGCCTATTTCAGCCTTGCTGCCGGTATGGCTATGATTTTTGCCACAGTTGTGGCCTGGGCTTTCCAGCGCCATTTCGGCAACCTCACCTGGCCTTTGTTCATCGCTTTGATTATCAGCTACATGATGAAGGACCGCATCAAGGAGCTGATGCGTTTCTATTTCGCGCACAGGGTGGGGGACCGTTATTTCGACAACAAGGCCAAAATCAAAATCAACAACCGCGAAATAGGCTCTCTCAAGGAGGCTGTGGACTTCATTCCGCTTGGCAAGGTGCCTGAGCAAATCCGGAAACTGCGTGGCGAACACAGGATTTTCCCTTCGGATTCAGCCCATAATGACGAAAGGGTAATACTTTACAAGAAGGTAGTAAAACTCGACAGGGAGAAGATGATGGCAAACTCCAACTGGAAGTACAGCGGAGTCAATGACATCATTCGTCTTCAGGTCAACAGTTTTCTGCGAAAGATGGACAATCCTCTGGTCGAATGGGATTGCGTGGACGCGGAGGGCAATGTCAGGGCGGAGATGCTGCCTAAGTACTACTATATCAACATAGTACTGGAGTACCATTACGACGATGTGACGGACTACAAGCACCTGCGCATCACCCTCACCCGCGACGGTATCCAGAAAATCGAGGATCTCTCCTAGCTACCAGAGCTCAGCCAGTTCGTAAATCAGCTTTTCGCTCTTCTCCCAACCCAGACAAGGGTCGGTGATGGACTTGCCGTAAACTCCTTCGGAGGCCTTCTGGCAGCCGTCCTCGATGTAGGACTCTATCATCATACCTTTCAGGAGCTTTCGAATGTCGGAGTTGTGGTTTGCGCTGTGAATCACCTCCTTGGCTATGCGCACCTGCTCAAGGTACTTTTTGCCCGAATTGGAGTGGTTGGTATCCACGATAAGTGCAGGA
>SAMEA3663208__coassemble_217_pt1 | contig 24072 bp, 19 predicted proteins | sample SAMEA3663208__metabat2_low_PE_018 | metagenome-assembled genome bin SAMEA3663208 (sample SAMEA3663208) | pig gut metagenome | biome: pig gut; feature: pig-associated habitat; material: faeces | place: China | collected 2013
CAGGGCCCGTCCGGGAACCTACGACGATACCGACCCTATCGGGGGGCTGGATGTCACCATACTCTCCAATCATGTGCTTGACGCCATCTTCGGTATCAAGGACCTCCGTACCGACTCCCGCATTGATTTCGTGGGTGGAATTCGCGGTCTCGGTGAGTTGAAGCGCAGGGTGGACAGCGGAGAGATGAAGATTGCTTTCGCACTCTATCCGGTATCTATGAAACAGATTACCGACATTGCTGACACTGGCAACATTATGCCTCCGAAGACCACCTGGTTCGAGCCGAAGCTCCGCTCAGGCCTGGCCATACATACATTCTAGACTATTCAATTTTTTAACCTATGACAGCAACAAGTGAATCCATACACAGGACACTGAAGGATTTCTTCGGTTTCGACTCCTTCAAAGGAGAGCAGGAACAGGTCATCCGCAGCCTGCTCGAAGGCAAGGATTGCTTTGTCCTTATGCCTACCGGAGGAGGAAAGTCCCTGTGCTACCAGCTTCCGGCGCTGATGATGGAGGGCACCGCAATTGTGGTGTCCCCCCTCATCGCCCTGATGAAAAATCAGGTGGACGCTATCCGCGGATTTGTAGCCGGCAACGAAAGCGTGGCCCATTTCTTCAACTCGTCCCTTAACAAACAGCAGATGGACGAGGTGAAGGCGGACCTTCGAAGCGGCAAGACCAAGATACTTTATGTCGCACCGGAGTCCCTTGCCAAGGGGGAGAATCTTGCTTTTCTGAAAACTATCAAGGTTTCATTTTATGCTGTGGACGAGGCGCATTGCATTTCCGAATGGGGACACGACTTCCGTCCGGAATACCGCCGTATCCGCCCTATCGTGGACGCCATAGGAAACGCACCTATCATTGCACTCACGGCGACCGCCACACCTAAGGTGCAGAGCGATATACTCAAGACCCTCGGCATACCGGATGCGCTGGTATTCAAGTCCTCTTTCAACCGTCCCAACCTTTATTACGAAGTCAAGGACAAGCTGGACGCGGACAAGGATATAGTAAGATTCATACGCCAGAACCCCGGCAAGTCCGGCATCGTATATTGCCTGTCCCGCCGCAAGGTTGAGGAGATGGCCCAGTTTCTTCAAATCAACGGAATCAAGGCTCTCCCTTACCACGCAGGACTGGACGCGAAGGTGCGCGCAGAGAATCAGGACAAGTTCCTGATGGAGGATGTGGATGTGATTGTGGCAACCATAGCCTTCGGTATGGGAATAGACAAGCCGGACATCCGTTTTGTGATTCACTATGACATTCCCAAGTCTGTGGAAAGCTATTATCAGGAGACCGGACGCGCCGGAAGGGACGGACAGGAGGGAGTCTGCATTACCTATTACAGCTATAAGGACATACAGAAGCTGGAGAAGTTTATGCAGGGCAAACCGGTGGCAGAACAGGAAATAGGCAAGCAGCTGCTCAATGAGGTAGTGGCCTATGCCGAATCCAGCCAGTGCCGCCGAAAGCTGCTGCTCGGCTATTTCGGTGAAGATTACCTCGTGGACAACTGCGGTCTGTGCGACAACTGCCTGCATCCGAAGAAGGTCTTCGACGGAAGGCTGGAGATGAAACTGGTCCTGCGCCTCATCCTCTCCCTGAAAGAGCATTTCAAGCTGGAACATCTTGCAGCCATACTTGCAGGTAACGATACCGCTATGGTGAAGAGCTACAATCACGACAAAATCCAGTTCTTTGGTGCCGGAGACGAGCACAGCGAGCGCTTTTGGGCAGCGGTGATCCACCAGGGGTTGATAATGCACCTGATGGATAAGGAAATAGAGAGCTACGGTCTGATTCACGTGACGGAGCTCGGAAAGCAGTTCCTGGAGAATCCTTGGCCGCTCAATCTGGTGGAAGACAGGCAGTTCTCATCCGTGGACACTGACGATGACGACGATGACGAGATGGCGGCAAGCGCTGCTGCGGGAGCTATGCGCGGGGGCGGAGGGGATGCACAGTTGCTCGCCCTGCTGAAGGACCTGCGCAAAGACCTTGCACACAAGATGGGGCTTCAGCCGTGGATTCTGTTCGGAGACCCGGCCCTTGAGGATATGTCCATACTTTACCCTATCACGATTGAGGAGCTCCGCAATTGCCAGGGAGTGGGCGAAGGCAAGGCGAAGAAGTACGGCAAGGAGTTTGTCGCGCTGATTGCCAAATATGTGGAGGAGAACGAGATTGAGCGTCCGGACGATTTCGTGGTGAAGACCACTGCCGGGAAGTCCGACAGGAAAATCAAGATTATCAGCCAGATAGACCGCAGGCTTGCGCTTGATGACATTGCGCACAATATGGATATGGATATGATTGACCTGCTTGACGAAATCGAGTCCATCGTGTCCACAGGCACCAAACTGAATTTGAATTATTACATCAATACACAGATAGATGATTTCATAATTGACGAGTTGTTTGACTGGTTCCGCAGCGAATCCGTTGAGGGTACGCTCGATGAGGCTCTCGGAGCGCTGGGAAGTGATTATTCCGAAACGGAAATCCGCCTCTGCCGCCTTAAATTCCTTTGTGAAGTAGCATCATAGCCCTATGATTCCGCAGAAAACAGTTCAGCTTATTGAGGAGACGGCGAAAATCGAGGAAGTCGTCGGCGACTTCCTTACCCTGAAACGGCGTGGCGCGAGCTATGTCGCCTGCTGCCCGTTCCACAATGAGAAGACTCCGTCTTTCTATGTCACCCCTTCGAAGGGGATATACAAATGCTTCGGCTGCGGCAAGGCCGGCACAGCCATTGGCTTTGTGATGGAGTATGAGCACTGCTCATATACCGATGCCCTGAAGTATCTGGGAAGGAAATACCATATCGAAATCGAGGAAGTCGAACTCACCCCGGAGGAGATAATGGGCCGGCAGCGTCGCGAAAGCCTGATGATTGTCACCGAATTCGCCCACAAATTCTTCTGCGACCAGCTTAAAAGCGGTGAAGGCAAGTCTGTGGGTATGGCATATTTCCACAAACGCGGACTCGAAGACGGGACAATCGAGAAATTCGGACTGGGCTGGGCGCCTTCATCTCGCAGAGCACTTACTGATGCGGCACTGGCGGCGGGTCATAAGCTGGAATACCTCATCGATGCCGGACTCAGCGTGCAGCACGAGGACGGCAGCGTGTCGGACCGCTTCCGGGAGAGGGTTATGTTCCCTATTCATTCGGTTTCGGGGCGCGTTATCGCTTTCTCCGGACGCACCTTGAAGTCCGATGTGAACGCGAAATATGTCAATTCGCCGGAGACTGAAATCTACACCAAGAGCAAGGCACTGCTCGGAATATATTTCGCGAAAGCGGAAATCTCAAGGCAGGACAAATGCTACTTGGTTGAGGGCAATGTGGACGTGATCACTATGCAGCAGCTGGGCATCTCCAATGTGGTTGCCTCCTGCGGCACTTCGCTTACGGTGGAGCAGATACGGCTCATCCACCGCTTCACTTCCAACCTCACCATACTCTATGACGGAGACAAGGCGGGCATTCACGCAGCCCTCAGGGGAACGGATATGGTGCTCGCGGAGGGGATGAATGTGAGGATTGTCCTTCTTCCTGACGGAGAGGACCCGGACAGCTTCGGACGCACGCATTCGCTTGCCGAGTTCCAGGACTATATCGCCCGCAATGAACAGGATTTCATCTCTTTCAAAATCGACCTGCTGCTGGATTCGGCAAAGGGAGACCCTATCCGCAAGGCTGAGCTTATCAACGACATTGCAGATACGGTAGCCGTTGTCCCGGATCCGACCAAGAGAACGGTGTTTGCTCAGGAGTGCGCCCGCCGCTTCGGAATTGACGAGAAGATAGTCCAGACCAGGATTTTCGGTACAATTCGAAAGAACAAGACCAAGCAGGAGGCAGTTGCCGTGAGGGAAGATGTTCCGCAGGCACCCGCAGGAGCGCAGATGGAGCAGAGCAGCACTGTGATGGAATGCCCGAAACTGGCACCGCTGGAAGCTGACCTTCTGAGTTTCCTTCTGAAATACGGTCAGGACAAGATGCTCTTCGAGACGGACTCGAAATTCTATGTTGAGGACCCTTACACCGTTACGGAGTTTATCAGCAGCGCCCTTGAGAGCGATGACTGCCATTTCTCCAATTCGCTATACCGGAAGGTTTACGAAACCTATCTGCAGTTGTACGACCAGGGCAAGGACCAGGATACCATTATCCGCAGTATGCTGGATTCTCCGGACAGGGCTCTTGCCGGAGCAGTTTCGGAAATCGCTATCGAGAAATACGAGATTACGGTGAAGAGTTTCTCCGATTCGCTGACCACTCCGGGTTCCTGGCTGGTGAACTATGTGCCGAAAACCCTCAGCATGTACGCCGTACGCCGCCTGGAAGTTCAGCTTGACACCCTCACCCGCCAGCTCGCCTCCGCAAGTGACCCTGCGGAGCAGATGGAACTGATGCAGAGCATCGTGAAGCTCCAGAAACTCCTCGGCAGCATCTCCCGGAAATAATCCCGCATTGGCTCCCGATGCGATGAATATTTGCCGATTTAGTGTTATCTTTGGGGCTGATTTTTAAGATTATGGGAAAGAACTACAAGAGAACACTGGTAACCTGCGCGTTGCCTTATGCCAACGGCCCTGTTCATATCGGACACCTGGCCGGAGTATATGTCCCGGCCGACATCTATGTACGCTACCTCAGGATGAGGGGTGAAGAAGTGCTGTATGTCTGCGGAAGCGACGAGCACGGAGTGCCTATCACCATCAAAGCGCGTCAGCAGGGCTGCACTCCGCAGGACATAGTTGACAAATATCACAAGATAATCGACGAGAGTTTCAAAGGCCTCGGCATCAACTTCGACATCTACGGAAGAACATCTTCCAAAGTGCACGAAAAAAACGCCTCCGAGTTCTTCAAAAAACTCTATGACGACGGCAAATTCATCACAAAGGAAAGCGAGCAGTACTATGACCCGGAAGCCAAAACCTTCCTCGCAGACCGCTACATTGTGGGAACCTGTCCGAAGTGTGGAGCTGAAGGCGCATACGGTGACCAGTGCGAAAAGTGCGGAAGCACTCTCAGCCCGGAGGAACTCATCAACCCTAAGAGCAAACTCAGCGGTGCCGAACCGATAAAGAAGAAAACCACCCACTGGTACCTCCCGCTTCAGGACTATGAGCAGTGGCTCAGGGAGTGGATTCTCGAAGGCCATAAGGAATGGCGTTCCAATGTCTATGGCCAGGTCAAGAGCTGGCTTGACGGCGGTCTCCAGCCGCGTGCCGTAACCCGAGACCTCGACTGGGGCGTTCCTGTCCCGGTGGAAGGCGCAGAAGGCAAAGTGCTCTATGTGTGGTTTGACGCACCTATAGGCTATATCTCCAACACCCAGGAGCTTCTGCCGAATGATTGGGAAAAATGGTGGAAGAGTGAGGATACCAAGCTCGTGCACTTCATCGGCAAGGACAACATAGTCTTCCACTGCATAGTCTTCCCGGCAATGCTCAAAGCCTACGGCGACGGCTACATCCTTCCTGAAAATGTGCCGGCAAACGAATTCCTCAACCTTGAAGGAGACAAGATTTCAACCTCCCGCGGATGGGCCGTATGGGCACACGAATACCTCCAGGACTTCCCGGGCAAGCAGGACGTGCTGCGTTACGTGCTTACCGCCAACGCTCCTGAGACCAAGGACAACGATTTCAGCTGGAAGGACTTCCAGGCGCGCAACAACAGCGAACTCGTTGCCATCTTCGGCAACTTCGTCAACCGCGCAGTAGTGCTTACGCACAAATATTTCGGCGGCAAGGTCCCTGCAGCAGGGGAGCTTCTGGATGTGGACCGCGAGACCCTCGCCCAGATTCCTCTTCTCAAGGCCTCTCTTGAGAAAAATATTGAAGGATACCATTTCCGCGAGGCCCTCAAGGATGCAATGTCAATCGCCCGCGTCGGCAACAAATACATCTCTGACACGGAGCCTTGGAAGGTGGCAAAAACAGATATGGCCCGCACAGCCACCATCCTCAATGTCAGCCTCCAGATTTGCGCTGACCTCGGAATAGCCTTCGAGCCGTTTACCCCGTTCTCGGCTGAGAAGCTCCGCACAATGCTCGGATCTCCTCTCGACTGGGCGCTTCTCGGACAGAGCGATATCCTCAAAGAAGGACATCAGCTAGGACAGGCTGAGCTGCTCTTCAGCAAGATTGAGGACGCCGAAATCCAGGTGCAGCTCGACAAACTCGATGCAATCCGCAAAGAAAGGGAAGAAGCAGCCAAAGCCGAAGCTGCAAAGCAGGTTGCTCCTCAAAAGGAACTCTGCACCTTCGAGCAGTTCGAGGCAATGGACATACGCACCGCCACGGTGCTTGAAGCCGAAAGAGTACCGAAAACCGACAAGCTTCTCAAGCTTACGATTGACACAGGCATAGACAAGCGCACGATTGTCTCCGGCATAGCCGAATACTACACCCCGGAGCAGATGGTTGGAAAGCAAATCTGCATACTCGCCAATCTGGCTCCGCGCACAATACGCGGAATCGAGTCCAAGGGTATGATTCTGATGGCACGCCAGGGAGATGGCAAGATGCGCTTCATCACCCCTGAGGAAGCCCTTGCCAACGGAGCCCAAATCGGCTGATTTTCGTCCCGAAATCGTCTGTGACGAAATCGGGACGAACTGTTTTTCGTCCCTAAAAACGCCACTTTCGTCCCAGAATAGGCGTTTTACCCACTTTTAGTCACACTTGGTGGAAGTTTCTTTTCCAAAGCCGCAGGCCGCGCTACTTTTGCGGTATGGAAACGAAATTAAGCTTGAGGCTTGACAATGCCTCCAACATATATCCGGCTTCGCTTACCAAGCGTTATGCCTCCATCTACAGGCTCAGCGTTACTCTCGCAGAGCCGATAAATGTCAATATTCTCCAGCAGGCTCTGGTCAACACCGTGAAGCGCATCCCTACCTTCGGATGCACTCTCAAGAACGGTTTCTTCTGGTGGTATCTGACCACTCTGGACAAGATGCCGGTGGTTTCCAAATACACCGGAATCGGAGTTCGCGGCTTCCGCTTCCACGGCGGTTTCCTCTTCAAGGTAATGGCTGACGGAAACCGCATCGTGCTGGATGTTTTCCACGCCATCGCAGACGGTCACGGCGGGCAGACCTTCCTTCTCACCCTCGCCGGTGAATACATAAAAATGCGTTACCGCACCACCATCAGCTACGGCTCTCTGGTTCTCGACCCGGCCGAGGCACCCAAAACAAGTGAAACCGACGACAGCTTCCGCAACTTCTCCGGAAAGAAGGGTGCCCTTGAGCAGGACGAAACCGCCTACCACATAAGAGGAAAGAAAATTTGCTGTCAGGCACTTAAGGGAGAAAGACTGGAATTCAGCGCTGCGGACATTAAGGCAGCTGTTGCCGGCACCGGCTATACCGTTACCGACTTCCTTGCAGCCGCAATGCTTGATGCCCTGCAGCAGGAACACAAGCACAACCGCAGGCGTCACAAGCGCAACAATCTCAAAATCAATGTTCCTGTGGACCTCCGCAGACTCTTCGAAGGAGAGACTCTGCGCAACTACTCCTCCTATGTGAACCTTGGAGTGGATGTGTCCAACGGCTATTATTCCTTTGAGGAACTTCTTCACATAGTATCCGCCCAGAAGGCCTTGAAGACCCTTCCTAGCGAGCTGGAAAAGAAGATTGCAGCAAATGTGGCTCTCGAAGACAATATGGCCATTTCGGTCATCCCGCGCTGTATCAAGCGCTTTGCAATCGACACCATCTGCCGTCTGAAGGGCGACAAGCTAAGCAGTTACACCATCTCCAACCTTGGAGCCGTGAAGCTTCCGGAGCAGATGCGCCCGTATGTCAAGAGTATGGATTTCGTGCTCGGAAGGCAGAGGGGCACCAGCGGAGCCGCCAGCTGCGTAGGCTATGACGGAAAGATAGTGCTCTGGATGACCCGCAACATAGTGGAAAACAGCTTCGAGCGCTTCTTCGCCGAGTCTCTGCGTGAGCACGGAATTGCGGTAGAGTCAGTTTCCGAAGAAATCGGCACCAGCCTTTCCTAGAGTTTGCGCACAAGCGTGAGTCCGTCCCTGATCGGGAGCATTACGCACTCGACCCTGCTGTCGGAAGCCAATGCTTCATTGAAACGCACCAGCCCCTGAGTCTGTTTGTCCGTCGGAACCGGGTCCTGGCAGACCTTCCCTCCGAGCATAGTGTCATCAGCAAGGATGAGCCCTCCCTGCCTGAGCAGCGGCATCACCGCTTCGTAATAATCCGGATACTCCCGCTTGTTTGCGTCTATATACACAAGGTCGTAGCAGCGTCCCTCGGCGGACAGTGTTTTCAGAGTGTCGAGGGCATCTCCGATATGGAGTGTAATCCTGTCCGCAATCCCGGACCTCTCCCAGCCGCGTCGGGTAAGTTCCTCCAGCTCATCGTTGATTTCCAGGGTATCCACCCGGCCGCCTTCGCCCACCCCGTAGGCGAAACACAGGGCTGAATAGCCGGTGAAGCAGCCTATCTCCAGCACCTCGCGGGCTCCGCACAGCTCCGTGAGCATAGTCAGAAACCTGCCCTGAACACGTCCGGACAGCATTCGCGGATAGTTTGTGTGAATATTGGTCTGCTTCTCTATCCATTCCAGGGCCTCGCTCTGGGGTGTGGAATGTTCCCTTATATACTTGTCGCTTGCGCTTTCCATCAAATGAATATGAGTTCGGAGGTCTTTCCTTCGCCGAAGACCCTTTCGGCCATTGCCCTCAGCTGCTCTGCACAGATGGAGTGAAACACTTCCAAGGTCTCGGAATCGGGAACTATGCGCCCGAAGGCAAGCAGGCTCTTGCCCATCGAAAGGCACTGGTTCTCCCCGCTGTCAGAGCTTATCGCAAGCTGTCCGAGCAGCTGTTTCTTGCAGGCTTTCAGCCTGGTATCTCCAAGTGGGGTGGAGCAGATTCGGTCCACTATTCTTCGGGTGGACCGCAGGCAGCGGTTCAAGTTCGCGCGGTCGCAGCCTATGCTGATGGACATAAGTCCGGCATCGCTGTACTGGGTGTATCCGCATTCCACTCCATAGACCCAGCCGTGCTTTTCCCTGAGCTCTGCACCGAGCAGGCTGTTGGATGCCGGACCTCCCAGAATGTTTGACAGCAGCACCGCGGTCAGCCTTTCCTTTTCTTCATAAAGCGAAGGAGCCAGGGCTCCGATTACGGCATTTGCCTCGTGGTTGTCCCTGTCTTCGGTGCGGCTGAAAATATGAGGGACCGGAGTGCTGAGGGCGAATCCTCCTTCCCCTCCTATTCCTGCGAATGCAGCCTCGCATAGCTTGAGTGCTTTCGCTTCGAGCAGCGCTTCATCTTCGTCAGCCACAATGCACAGGGCTATCTGGGAAGGGACAAAGCACCTGCGGTAGTACTCGCGCAACTGCTCAGGACCTGTATTTTCCACGCTTTCCCGGGTGCCGAGAGTAAGTCTTCCGAGAGGATGGTTGCCAAAAAATGCGCTTTCGAAACAGTCGTAGATATCCTCCGAAGGGCTGTCTTTGTAAGATATTATCTCGTCCAGCACCACTCCCTTTTCGGTTTCCACCTCGTGCTGCGGGAAAGTGGCGCAGGTTGCAATGTCAAGCAGCAGACCGCAGGCCTTCCATATATCCTCCTTCAGGACTGTGGAGTGCAGCACGATTTCTTCCTTGGTGGTGTAGGCGTTGAGTTCACCGCCCAAGCGGTCAAGGTAGGAGTTGATGCGTCCCGCGCTCCTGTTTTTTGTCCCCTTGAACAAAGTATGCTCGACAAGATGGGCGGTTCCCTCGGGAAGCTCCGCTTCTGCCCTTGTGCCGCAGCGCACGCCAAGCGAGCAGTAGCCTACTTTGCTGGCACTGCGTTTAACTGCATATTTGAGTCCGTATTCTGTTCTTCCGCTCCTCATAATGAATGACCGTGCTCCCTTTCGAGATCCTTCTGCTCCTTTTCGGAGAAGTTTCTGTCCGCCTCGACGCTGAACTTGCGTTTCTTGTAATAATACAGTTCGTGGGTGTCGGCAGAGGCTATGAACAGCGCGGCCTTTGCCTTCTTGGAAGGTTTGTCCGGAGTAATGCTGAAGGCCACCAGGCAGGGCGCCGAATTGCTGATGAGGCTGTCGGTAAAATATTCGTCCTCGCGGTTAGCATAGTAAATCTTCTTGCGTGTGGCCTTGCGCAGGTTGCCGTTGTAGGATTTCAATCCCAGCAGCCCCTTGGTTTCGCTGACTTTGGCATCTTCCACATAGTTCTGGATGACATCAATGATAATGGACATATAGCGTATGTCCACAGGCACGCTGACCACATCCAGCCTGCTGTCCAGATTGCTTGAACCTCCCTTGCCTCCGCCCCTTGTAAGGGTCATTTCGGTAAGCCCGGACTCTTTCTTTTCACTGTGGAGGAAATAATATTTCGAACTGGATTTGTTGTTTTCATATTCGGCTCTCGAACAGAACTCGTAGGGGCTGATTCTCCATCGGCTTGCGATTTCGCTTTTGAGACAAAGGTCAAAGGCTTCGTTGTCGGTCAGCACGATTTTGGTGGTCTTGGCTGCGAAATCAGCTATTCTCTGCTTCTTTGTAAATACCGATACCTGGCCGCTGCACAGCATCGGCAGCAGCAGAGAGGCCAGGACCAGGATGTATTTGAGTCTCTTTGTGGACATACCCGCAAATTTACGAAAAAGACCAAATTATTCATTATATTTGTGACCTATGTCAGATTATATCGTATCGGCCAGAAAATATCGTCCCGACTCGTTTGAAACGCTTATCGGACAGGATATGATTGCAAGGACGCTGAAGAACTCGATTCTTCGCGGTCAGCTTGCGCACGCTTACCTCTTCTGCGGACCGCGTGGGGTGGGAAAGACATCCACAGCCCGCATTTTCGCCAAAGCCATCAACTGTTCCAATCCTACTGCAGATATGGACCCGTGCGGGCAGTGTGAGTCCTGCCTGTCTTTCGCGGAGGGCCGCTCCTACTGCATCCGCGAACTCGATGCCGCATCCAACAACGGAGTGGATGACATCAAGGCTCTGATGGACCAGGTCCAGATACCTCCTCAGGTTGGCCGTTACAGCGTGTACATCATCGACGAGGTGCATATGCTCTCGCAGTCGGCATTCAACGCCTTCCTCAAAACTCTTGAGGAACCGCCGGCACACGCGATTTTCATACTTTGCACCACGGAGAAGCACAAGATTATCCCGACCATACTCTCACGCTGCCAGACCTATGATTTCAACCGTATCAGCGTGCCTGACATAGTGATGAACCTTCGCTCCATCGCGACAAAGGAGAATGTTGCCATTGACGATGAGTCCCTGCACGTGATTGCGCGCAAGGCGGACGGAGCGATGCGTGACGCCCTCACGATTTTCGACCAGACCGTGGCTTTCTGCGGGACGGAAGTTCATTATGAGGATGTCATACGCAACCTCAACGTTCTCGATTACGAGTACGATTTCAAGATAGTGGACGCAGCGCTGAAGGGCGACTACAAGAGTGCCTTCCTGCTTCTGGACGAGGTTCTTGCAAAAGGCTTCAATGCGCAATATTTCATCTCTTCCGTAGGGGAACATCTGCGTGACCTGCTGGTGAGCCGCACCGGAGGACTGGAAGGCCTTCTGGACTTCCCTGACAGCCTGCGCAGGCGCTATGTGCAGCAGGCGGAGCAGTGCTCGGTGAAGTTTATCTATGATGCCCTTGCGGTGACTACGGCCTGCGAGGCAGGCTACAAGGCTGCAGCAAACCAGCGTCTGCACATCGAGTTCGCACTGATGAAACTCTGCTTCCTCAATGCAGCACCGGAAGCCACCCGGCCTGCAGCAGTGCCTGCATCCCAGCCGGTGTCCGCCCAGCCTGCCGTAGCGCAAGCCGCCCGGCCTGACCCGGCTCCTCAACCGGTTCAAAAACCGGACCCTGTACCACAGCCCGCTGCGCAGCCAGCCGCGGCTCCTGCCCCGCAGCCAGTCCCTCAGCCCGCTGCTGCTCCTTCGCGCGTGCGCCGTACTGCCGCCAGCATATCGCTTGGCAGTATGTTGGCCGAGGCTGGAGAACGGCAAGGTGTAGAGACTGAAGTCAAATCCGAAGACCCGCTGCTTACCGATGAGCAGATAAAGCAGAAATGGCCTGAGTTGGGGGAGCGCTTTGCTTCCCGACCGAGGCTTGCGAGTGCCATATCCAATGCCAAAATTGAAATCAGAGAAGAAAACGGACTGAAAATCGTGAAATTCTTCGTGCTTTCCGATGCCCAGAGCGATTGGATTAAGAGCACAATGCTGACCCGCCTTCAGGAGGAATTCAAGCAGATTGCCGGTTCAAGCAAACTTGGAATCGAAGTGGATGTACTCCCGCAGGAGGAGCAGAAACCTGTGGTGTATCTGGAGAAGGACAAAGCCAAAAGGATGATGGTCGAAAACCCCGAGGTCGCACTTCTCGTGCAGGATCTCGGACTTGATGCATAAAAGATATGAAACTGTATTGCGAAAATCTGGTGAAGAAATACGGTATGCGTACCGTGGTGAAAGGCGTCTCTATGGAGGTTAACCAGGGAGAAATCGTCGGCTTCCTCGGTCCGAACGGTGCCGGAAAGACCACCAGTTTCTATATGATTACCGGTCAGATTGTGCCTAACGACGGGCACGTCTTCCTGGACGATACCGAAATCACCAAGCTCCCTATGTACAAGAGGGCTCAGATGGGTGTGGGCTATCTTCCTCAGGACGCCTCCGTTTTCCGCAAGATGTCGGTGGAGAACAATATTCTCTCCGTAATGGAAATGAAAGGCTATCCCAAAGATGTCAGGGAGCAGCGCCTGGAGGACCTGATTTCCGAATTCAACCTTTCCAAGGTGCGCAAGTCCCTTGGAATCCAGCTTTCCGGAGGCGAGAGGCGCCGTTGCGAGATTGCGCGTGCTCTTGCCATCGATCCCAAGTTCATACTTCTCGATGAGCCTTTTGCCGGAGTTGACCCTATTGCGGTTGAGGATATCCAGTATATCATTGCAAAACTCAAATACAAGAATATCGGTGTTATCATCACCGACCACAATGTCGGAGAGACCCTTGCCATTACCGACAGGGCTTACCTCCTGTATGAAGGAACTATTCTCCAGCAGGGCACCCCTGAGGAACTTGCTGCGGACGATGATGTAAGAACAAAGTACCTTGGAGCCGGCTTCGTGCTGAAGCGCTCCGTAAGCGTACAGAGAGCACAACAGGAGTATGAAAATTCTCATAATTGACGACGAGCGGTCAATCCGCAATTCCCTTCGTGAAATATTTGGAGACGAAGGTTATGAAGTGGATGTTGCCGAGGATGGAGCTGCCGGAGTGCAGGCCGCCCTTGCAACCAGGTATGATGTCATTTTCTGTGACATAAAGATGCCGGCAATGGACGGCACTGAGGTCCTTGCCAAACTGGTTTCCGAAGGACTGGACACACCTATTGTGATGATTTCCGGCCACGCGGATATCGCTACGGCAGTGGATTGCATCAAGCACGGTGCCTTTGATTTCATTGAGAAGCCTCTGGATCTCAACCGTTTGCTGATTACCATACGCAACGCTACCGACAAGGCCGCCCTCACTTCCCAGAACAAGCTCCTGAAGAAAAAGGTGTTCGGTGGAATTAAGATGGTGGGGGAGTCGGAGCCGATGGAGCATATACGCGACATCATAGCCAAGGTGGCTGCAACCCCTGCCCGAGTGCTTATCACAGGTCCCAACGGCTCCGGCAAGGAGCTGGTGGCCCGCAGCCTCCACGCGCAGAGTGACCGTGCAGCGGCCCCGTACATTGAGGTCAACTGCGCAGCGATTCCTTCAGAACTTATCGAGAGCGAACTCTTCGGCCACGAAAAAGGCTCTTTCACTTCAGCCATCAAGCAGCATAAGGGCAAGTTCGAGCAGGCGGATGGAGGCACTCTTTTCCTTGATGAGATAGGAGATATGTCGCTTGCTGCCCAGGCCAAAGTGCTGCGCGTGCTTCAGGAGAACAAGCTCAGCCGTGTGGGAAGCGATGCCGACATCAAGGTGGATGTGCGAGTAATTGCCGCAACCAACAAGGACCTGCGCAAGGAAATTGATGCCGGCAACTTCAGGGAGGACCTGTATCACCGTCTGAGCGTGATAGTCATCAAAGTGCCTTCTCTTGACGAGCGTCGTGCCGACATCCCTCTGCTCATCGATTATTTCTGCAGCCAGATAGCTGATGAGACTGCGTTGCCGCGCAAATCCTTCAGCCGGGAGGCCGTGCAGCTTCTGCAGGAGCGCAGCTGGCGGGGAAACATACGCGAGCTCCGCAATGTGGTGGAAAGGCTGCTGATACTCGGTGATGAGGTGGTCTCCGCCCAGAATGTTAAAGACTATGTATAGAATATGCAGATTCCAGATATCGTAATCGCCATCGATGGCTGTTCATCTACCGGAAAGAGTTCCTTCGCCAAGTTGCTGGCAAAGGAACTGGGCTTCCTTTATCTCGACTCCGGTGCCCTCTACAGGGGGGTCACCCTTTTTGCTCAGGAGGAGCACTATATTTCCAGGATGAATATTATCCGTCCTGAGTTGGAGGAGGCGCTGCAGACCCTTCCGTTGCGTTTCAACTCCGACAACCGTACCTTTATCGGGGACAGGTGCATAGAAAAGGAAATACGCACTATGGAGGTGTCCGCTCAGGTCAGCCCTATCGCGGCCGTCCCTTACGTGCGCGCCTTCGTCGATGCCAAGCTTCACGAGGCAGCCGCTGCCAGACGGGTAGTGATGGACGGCCGCGATATAGGAACCACCGTTTTCCCGGACGCGGAAGTGAAGATTTTCATGACCGCAAGCGAGGAGGTGCGTGCCCGCCGCCGCTACGATGAGCTTGTGGCTAAGGGCGAGTACCCGGTAATGGAAGAAGTGGTGGAGAATCTTCGCCAGAGGGATTATATCGATTCGCACAGGGAAACCTCTCCATTATGCCGTGCGGCCGATTCTTATCTTCTCGACAACTCCGATATGACACTTAAGGAGGAGGTCGAGTGGGTAAAAGGCTTGATTAGAGGAAAATACACTATATATGATTGACGTTGAGATTGACAGTACAGCCGGTTTCTGTCCGGGCGTCATCCGCACTATCGGAAGCGCTGAGCGCTTTCTCAGTGAGCATCCGGGCAGCATCCTCTATTCTCTCGGAGCCATAGTACACAACGACTCCGAATTGGAAAGGCTCGGAGCAATGGGCCTTATCCAGCTTGATTACGAAGATTTGGATGAGATGCCTTCCGCTGAAGGCAAGACTATTCTTGTGCGTGCGCACGGACAGCCTCCGCAAACCTTTGAGAAGCTCCGGCATCTGGGTTTTGAAATCATCGACTGCACCTGTCCTGTGGTTCTCGGGATTCAGCAGAAAATCAGTCAGGCGACCGGTGATGTGATAATCTACGGAAAGCACGGACATCCTGAAGTCCTCGGTCTTGTGGGCCACGCCAAATGCCGCGTAAGGGTAGTCGAAGACCAGATTCAAGCATATCAGATGCTCGAAAATGACCGTCCTTCGGACAATTGCGAAATCTTCTCACAAACCACGATGAGCCCGACCGGCTATGCTCAGGTGTGCGAACTTGTCAAGGCATCAATTCCGGGGCTGAAGGTGCACGAAACTATATGCAAGCAGGTTGCAACACGCCACCGTGACCTTGAGGACTTTGCTAGGCATCACGATGTAATCGTCTTTGTATCAGGCAAAAGCAGTTCCAACGGGAAGGTGCTTTGCGAGCTTTGCCGTCAGGTCAACATCCGTACCTACCACGTGGGTTCCGTTCAGGAAATCCAGGCCCGATGGTTCCGTCCGGAAGACCGGGTCGGAATCAGCGGTGCGACCTCGACTCCTCGCTGGCTGCTCGAAGAGGTGGCCTCACATATTGCAAGTTTGCAGTAATTTCTTAACTTTGCACGATTTTCTGAAACAACAATTAACAGATATTTATGGCAACAACAGCTGATTTCAAAAACGGACTTTACCTGAAGTACAACGACAAGCCTTGTATGATCGTATGGTTCCAGCACGTGAAGCCGGGCAAGGGTCCAGCTTTCGTAAAGACAAAACTCCGCAACCTTGAGAACGGTCGTATCCTTGAGAATACCTTTACAGCAGGTGCGAAGATTGAGACCATCGATGTAGAGCGTCGTCCTTACCAGTTCCTCTATGCTGAAGAGGACGGTTTCAACTTTATGCACGAGGAGACCTACGAGCAGATTACCCTTCCTAAGGATGTGGTTGACAATGCAGACCTTATGAAGGAAGGCCAGCACGTCGAGATGATGTTTGTGACCGGAGACGAGGAGCGCTGCCTTACCTGCGAACTCCCTACCTATGTTACTCTTGAAGTGACATACGCAGAGCCGGCAGTGAAGGGCAATACCGCATCCACCTCAGCTCTCAAGGAAGTAACCCTCGAGACCGGAGCAAAGATTATGGTTCCTCTGTTCATCAATCAGGGAGACGTAATCACCGTCAATACTACCGACCGCACTTACGGCCAGAGAGTATAAAGTTTTGCGTATAACTCTTCTTACGGTCGGAAAGACCGACATAAAGTGGGTAGCCGAAGGCCTGGAAGTGTATGCTTCCAGGCTTCGCCACTATATATCCTTTGAAATCAAGGAAATACCTGAACTTAAGAATGTCTCCTCCCTATCCCGGGAGCAGATAAAGACAGCCGAGGGAAAACTCATACTCAAGAATCTCAGGGATTCCGATGAACTGGTTCTGCTCGACGAGCACGGAAAGGAGCTGCGCAGCATCGAATTCGCCTCTATGCTCGAAAGGAGAATGACCACCGATTCCAGAGACCTTGTCTTCGCAATAGGCGGGGCATACGGTTTCAGCCCCGAAGTTTATCAGCGCGCAAACTCAAAAATATCCCTTTCCAAAATGACTTTTTCCCATCAGATGGTTCGCACGATTTTTGCAGAGCAACTCTACCGTGCCTTCACCATCATAAGGGGTGAGTCATACCACCACGAATGAAACACAAAACCGTCCTGTCCCGCATACTGATTACAGTGGCTATGCTGCTGGTCGTAGTCTCTTTCTTCCTGCCTCAGATGAAGGGAGATACCTCTCTGGCAGCAAAGAGGGTCGAAAATGTAGTCAAATCCAGACTTAAGAAACTTGACAAATTTGCCGTTCAGGCTTTGGAAGCCGACCCTGAGCAGTGGCTGGATTTGGGCAAGGTCCCGGAGGATATGGTGGTGTACCGCTATGTCTCCGACCGTCTCCAGTCCTGGGTCAACCAGTTCCCGATAAGCAGTGACGAAATCATACCGAGCAATTCCTACCATCGTCTGGCCAACCCGAGAGCGAGGGTGAAGTCTCCTCTGGCTGCCGTTGGCGATGAATATACCTTGCTGAGGATGGGCTCCAAGTCCTATCTGGTAAAGCGGATAACACAAGGAAATGTGAAGGTGCTAGTCGGGCTGAATGTGGGGGACAACAAGCGGTACAGAATTGATTCCGGCTACAAGATTGTGCCTCTTCCGACCGGGGAAGGCAGTCCTGTAGTCATTAATGGCGAACCGCGGTTCAGTGTCATATTTGACGCTATGCCGGTCAAAAGCGCCCTGCCGGCCAATCTGGTATGGCTGGCCTTCCTGTTGTTCTGTTCCGGTCTGCTGCTTTCCATCTCGTCAATGCCGACTCTGAAGCGCTGCCTGCTTGACATTGCACTGATGTTTGGCGCAATGGCCTGGGCGCTTAACCGTCATCCTGTGCTGCAAGGTGAAATCACCATTATACTGCCTGTGCTGGTACTCAACCTTATGGTCTTCTTTGTCGCTATGGCTTTGTACGAAACCAGGGAGGACATCTGGAGCCGCCTGAAGACAGGCAAGGCTCTGACCATATTCAGAATAATCCTTATTCTGTCAGTGCTGGTTTTTGTTGTGCTGGCATATTTCAATATTTCCGAGATAATAACCTATACCCATATCACTATGCAGCTCTACAAGATAGGGCAGATAGGCGTAGAGACAGGTATAGTTTATATTTCCTTCCTTTTTATGTTCACCGGTCTGGTTCTGCTGGTCCAGCTGCTGCGCTTTTTCAATGTGTTCACCATATTGGGAAAAGTGATATCTGCGACTCTTGTAGCAGTGTATCTGGTCTGCATTACCTCATACCTGGGATTCCAGAAGGAGGAAATGATTATCTCCCAATGGGCTGAGACTCTTGCCAACGACCGCGACTTTACCCTGGAGAACCATCTGCGGAGAGTTGAAAGGCAGATAGCATATGACGATGTGCTTGCCAGAACTGCCGAAGGCGAAGAGTATGCTCCTATGGCGCTGCAGCAGCTTGCGGACAAATATTTCTTCCGCATACTCAAAACCTATAATATGAATGTCCAGATTGGTGGAAATGCAGTGGAACTCGGACTGGATGAAGGAGTGCAGATTGCTCCCGGTTCGCGCTTCTATTATGCTCCCCAGTCAGGGCAGAGGTGCCGTTATGTGGGCGCTTTCCATTATTTTACTCCGGACAAGGGGCAGAATACTTTATACATAAGCCTGGAGCCAAAGGATATGGGCAACAGGGATGCCTTCAAGGCAGTGCTTTCCCCTGAGGACGGGAAGGATGTGATTCCGGCGTTTTTCAGCTATGCCAAATACAAGGGCAATGAAAGGCAATACTACAAGGGAGTCTATGCCTATCCGAGCAAATTGACTCCCGACCTGGAACAGAAGTTTGCAAGCGGGGAACTCTGCCATTTCTCTTCCGGCGGATATATACACTATGTCAATACGGTAGGAGAACAGGAGTATATTGTGATTTCCAGAATCAACCACGGTGATTTGCGCAACACACTTGCCATTATCGTGGTAGCGATGATGCTCTATTTCATCCTTAGCTTTTTCCCGAAGAGAGGAAAACGGGAACAGACACACGAAAAGCATTATTTCAAGACTGTGGTTTCCATTGTGCTGATGGTATCTCTCAGCATTACGATGGCGACCCTGGCCGTAGTCAGCGTTACCTTTGTCTATAACAGGAATGAAATAAATTCGCGCAGAATGATGTCTGACAAGGCCAATTCCATTCGCAATATGCTGCAGAGCAGTCTGCGCAATATCTCTTCTCCTGATGATTTGACCTCCCGCGAGACTATGCTGATTCTGCGCCGTGTCTCCGACAATACTATGTCCGATATCTCCCTCTTCCGCCCTGACGGAAGGGTGTTTATGTCCACTACTCCTGAGATTTTCGACAGGATGATAGTGGGATGCCGGATGAACGGCAATGCCTATGATGAGATAATGTTCCACAACAGGGGCTTCAGCATCTTCCGCGAGCGTTATGGCAGCAAGCGCATCTACACTATGTATGCGCCTATTATGGATGCTGAAGGCGAAGTGCTTTGCCTCTTTGCCTCGCCTTATGTCGATACGACCTACGATTTCGAGTGGGATGCCGTTATGCATACCGTTTCGATTGTGGTGATGTATCTCGTGCTGATGATATTCAGTTCCCTGCTGGTTTCCCTGCTGGTTGACCGCATATTCAAGCCTCTGTCCGAGATGAGAACCAAGATGGATGCCGGTGATGTGAACGGGCTCGAACATCTGGTCTATGAGCACGATGATGAGCTCAAGCCTCTGGTGGAGTCCTACAACCGTATGGTCGATGACTTGGTGGCAAGTTCACGCAGCCTTGCCCAGGCTGAGCGTGACAAGGCCTGGAGTGAGATGGCCCGCAATGTAGCCCACGAAATCAAGAACCCGCTCACCCCAATGCAACTGCAAATCCAGAGGGTGCAGAGACTTAAAGCCTTGGGAGATCCTAACTGGCAGCTGCGTTTCGACGAGATGGCAAAGGTCCTGCTCGACCACATCGAGGTACTTACCGACACCGCCAACCAGTTCTCGGACTTTGCCCGCCTCTATGCGGAGGAACCTGTGGAAATCAAGCTTGATGAGCTGTTGCAGGAGGAGGTCGGAATGTATGATTCGCGTCCGGGTGTGGAATTCGAGTATCTCGGTCTTCCTGGTACAGTCATCAGCGGCCCGCGTCCTCAGCTTGTGCGTGTTTTTGTGAATCTGCTCAACAATGCGGTGCAGGCCTGCGAAGGCAGGGAGGACGCAAAGATTGCCGTATCCCTTCGCAATGGAGCCCAGCCGGATTATTATGAAATAGTCTTCGAAGACAACGGCCCGGGCGTGGACGAAAGCAATGTCGAGAAACTCTTCACCCCTCGCTTCACTACCAAGAGCAGCGGAAGCGGACTGGGTCTGTCCATTTGCCGCAGCATATTGGAGCGTTGCGGAGCTTCCATCAGCTACAGCCGCAGTTTCAGGCTGGGTGGCGCCTGCTTCACGATTCAGTACCCTAAGCTCTGATTGCTTTCAACGAAGTTTTTTGCTATATTTGCGGCGCTTACGCAGGAGGAAGATGAAGATTAAGAGTGCCACATTTGCCGGCAGCAGTACCAGCCCCGATAAAAGACCCGCAAGGCGTCTTCCGGAGTTTGCGTTCATAGGCCGGAGCAACGTCGGGAAGTCCAACCTTATCAATATGCTATGCGCCAATCGCAAGCTGGCAATGACATCTTCCACCCCGGGCAAAACCAAGGTGGTAAACCATTTCCTGATAAACGATAATTGGTATCTCGTTGATCTGCCGGGCTACGGTTTCGCCAATGTAGGGAAGAAGGGGCGCGAGGCTATAGCAAAGGTAATAAATGACTACATAATGGAAAGTCCGGACCTTACCTGCCTCTTCGTTCTGGTGGACAGCCGTCACGACATAGGCCGGATTGACCTTGACTTCATCCACAACCTGGCCATACACGAGGTTCCCTTCGCGCTCATCTTTACCAAATGCGACAAACGCGGACCCAATGTGCTGAAGGCTCAGATCGAGGCCGACTGCCGTATCCTTTCGCAGGACTGGGAGGTGTTGCCGCCTATGTTTACCAGTTCTTCCGAAACCGGGGCCGGAAGGGAAGAAATACTCTCATATATAGAATCAATACTTAATACACTATAAATATGCAGCACAGCCACAGAATGGAAGTCTTTGCCTGCCGGGCATCCAAGGTCTTCGCTCAGAAAGTAATCGATGGACTCAATGAAATCCGCTATCAGGATGAACCGCAGCTGCACCTTGGTGCACTCTCGATTACTCCTTTCAGTGATGGGGAATTCCAGCCTCAGTACGATGAAAGCGTGCGTGGAGCCAAGGTCTTCATCATCCAGTCCACCACTCCTCCGGCAGACAACCTGATGGAACTCCTGCTCAGCATCGATGCCGCCAAGAGGGCTTCCGCCGACCAGGTTATTGCGGTGATTCCTTACTTCGGCTGGGCCCGTCAGGACCGCAAGGACCGTCCGAGGGTTTCGATTGCCGCCAAGCTCGTTGCCAACCTTCTGCGCAGCGCCGGGGCAGACCGCGTGATGACCTGTGACCTTCACGCCCAGCAGATTCAAGGCTTCTTCGACATCCCGGTGGACCATGTCTATGGCTCCAAGGTATTCCTTCCCGTGCTGGCATCGATGAATATCGAGAATCTCACAATAGCCGCCCCTGACATGGGAGGAACCAAGAGGGCGGACCTCTATGCCCGTCGCCTGGGCTGTCCGGTGGTCATCTGCCACAAGGAGAGGGCCCGCGCCAATGTGGTTTCCAAGATGACGGCCATAGGAGAAATCAAGGACCGCAACATCGTGATTGTGGATGATATGATAGACACTGCCGGCACCCTCTGCAAGGCTGCCGACCTGCTCATGGAGATGGGCGCTTCGAGCGTGCGCGCCGTGGCCACCCACGGAGTGCTCAGCGGGGATGCCGTGGAGCGTATCCACAAGTCCGCACTCAAGGAACTTTATATTACCGATACCATCGCTCATCCTGAACTTGCTGATGATGAGAAGATTAAGATAGTCTCAATGGCTCCCGTCTTCGCTTCCATCATGCACAAGGTCTATAATTATGAGACGATAAGCGACGAATTTGACCGCTGATGCTGACGACTGTCCTTGCCGCCGTTGTGGTTCTCGGCCTTGCCGTGCTGGGAATGTTTGTCTTCGTCCTGAAAAAGGATGGGGAGTTCCCGAAGTACGATGTGGGCTCGAACCCCGAGATGCGCAAGCGCGGAATCCGCTGTTTCAAGGATGAGGATGCGCAGTTGCACCGCACGCACTGCGACGGAAACTATTCCGAAGCCTGCAAGGAGTGCGGTTTGTTTGATGAAAAAAAGAAAGAAAAATGAGTCTGGTAGCAATAGTAGGCCGGCCTAATGTCGGCAAATCAACCCTTTTCAACCGTCTTGTCGGCATGCGCCAGGCAATTGTGGACGATATTTCGGGCGTTACCCGCGACCGCCATTACGGCCGTTGCGAGTGGTGCGGCCGCGAATTCTCGGTAGTGGATACCGGCGGTTACACCACCAATTCCGACGATGTTTTCGAGGCTGCCATCCGTGAGCAGGTCCAGATTGCCATCAATGAAGCGGATGTGATTCTCTTTATGGTCGAAGCCGCGACAGGAGTGACGGACTACGATGCCGAAATCGCAGATGTGCTCCGCAGGGCCAAGAAGCCTGTGATTCTTGCCGTAAACAAAGTGGACAGCGGAGAGAAGATGTATGACGCGTATCAGTTCTACTCAATGGGACTGGGCGAACTCTTCAGCATCTCCGCAGCCAACGGTTCGGGCACGGGCGACCTGCTGGATGCCATAGTGAAGGTGCTTCCGGAAGATGTCCAGACCGAGGACCCTTATGCGGGACTTCCGCGAATAGCGATAGTGGGAAAGCCTAATGTGGGCAAATCCTCGCTTACCAATGCCCTGCTCGGCACGGACCGCAACATCGTAACTCCGGTGGCCGGCACCACCCGCGATGCCATCGAGACCTATTACAACAAGTTCGGCCACGAGTTTATGCTTGTGGATACTGCCGGCATACGCCGCAAAGCCAAGGTTCACGAAGACCTGGAGTTCTATTCCGTGATGCGCTCCATCCGTGCCATCGAGCATTCGGATGTGTGCATTATGATGATTGATGCCACCACCGGAATGGAGGCTCAGGATATGAATATCTTCAACCTCATCCTCAAGAACCGCAAGGGAGTCGTACTGGTGGTCAACAAATGGGACCTTTTCATCAAGGACTCCAATACCCTCAAACAGTACGAACAGACTCTACGTGCCCGCCTGGCACCGTTTACCGATGTGCCGATTATCTTTACTTCCGTGCTTAAGATGACTCGCATCCAGGATGTGCTGGACGCTGTTACCAGGGTATATGAGAACTACAGCACGAAGATTCCGACCGCGCGCATCAACGAAGCAATGCTTCCGATAATCGAGGAGACCCCGCCTCCTTCAATCAAGGGCAAGTATGTGAAAATCAAATATATCACCCAGCTGCCTACGCGCTTCCCGGCATTTGCGTTCTTCTGCAATCTGCCTCAATACATCAAGGAGCCGTACAAGCGCTTCCTGGAGAATAAGCTGCGTGAGAACTTTGACCTTACCGGTTGCCCTATTCAGATATTCTTCCGCCAGAAATAATGGACTGCTACGATCTCTTGACGCTTCAGAGAGAGATCAGGGAAGGTCTCTTCGAACTTTTCCCGGACAGGGTCTGGGTTAAGGCGGAGATTGCCTCGATGCAGGTGCGCACCAACGGTCATTGCTACCTCGAACTCGTCCAGAGCGAGAGGGGAGTGCAGCTTGCCAAGGTCAAGGCTATGATTTGGAGCTCCCGTTTCAAGTTCCTGTCGGCCTTTTTCGAGCAGGCTTCGGGGACCCGTCTTGCCGCAGGTCAGCAGATCATGGCCCGTGCCCAGGTCAATTATTCCGAGCTCTACGGCCTCAGTCTGGTGATTGACGATATCAATGCGGAATTTGCCGTGGGCGATGCGGAGCTCAGGAAGCGCCAGACCATAGAGAGGCTTGAGAAGGAGGGCCTTATGGAGCTTCAGAAAGAACTTGAGCTGCCAGCCCTGCCTTACAGCCTTGCTGTGGTTTCCGCTCCGGATGCCGCCGGCTACGGGGATTTCTGCCGTCATCTTGAAGAGAACGGATAC
>SAMEA3663208__coassemble_220_pt1 | contig 23855 bp, 22 predicted proteins | sample SAMEA3663208__metabat2_low_PE_018 | metagenome-assembled genome bin SAMEA3663208 (sample SAMEA3663208) | pig gut metagenome | biome: pig gut; feature: pig-associated habitat; material: faeces | place: China | collected 2013
AGCCTCTGCAAAGCCCTCGTGGTCCTCCACTATGCCGTAGCGGTTGACGCCCGGCACTATTACGCCTCCTACCGAAGCATCGGCAAGAGCAGCCTGCAGAGCCTCCAACGAAGTCTGGCCATCCTTTGACGGGATGAGTTCAATCACGGTACCGGCCCATTTGGCATAGCACTGCACAGTGCGGATGACATTGGGCAGAAGGGTGGAGCTCAGCAGCACCTTGCTCTTCTTCCTGGTGGAAGCAAGGCAGAAGCGCACAGCCTCGGCAGCAGCCGATGGTCCGTCATACATTGAAGCATTGGAAACGTCCATACCGGTAAGCTTGCATATCATTGACTGATATTCGAAGATATACCTCAGCGTTCCCTGCGAAATCTCGCACTGATAAGGGGTATAAGCGGTAAGGAACTCGCTGCGGGAGGTAATCTGAGGGATTACCGCAGGAGTGTAATGGTCATAAGCTCCGGCTCCGACAAACACTGTCTTGCGCGGAGTTTTGGCAGCCAGGCCCTCGAAAAAGGCCCTGACCTCCTGCTCGCTCATAGCGTCGGGCAGGTCATATTCCCCTTTGAAGATGAAATCCGACGGCACATCAGAGTACAGCTCGTCAAGAGAGCTGACACCAATCCTCTGAAGCATTGTCCGGATATCTTCCTCAGTATGTGGAAAATACGCGAACTTTCCTGCCATTTTACTCTGCAATTTTGGCGTAAGCGGCAGCATCGAGCAGACTGTTGCACTCCCCCTTGTCGCTCATTTCTATTTTGATAATCCAGTTAGTGTAAGGATCTGCATTGATAAGGGAAGGATCGTCCTCGACAGCCCTGTTGGTAGCAACAACAGTACCCGATACCGGGCTGTAAAGGTCAGCCGCAGTCTTCACGCTCTCGAGAGCTCCGAACTCGCTTCCCTTTTCAATTTCATCCCCGTCGGACGGCATATCGACATAGGTGATGTCTCCAAGCTCGCTCTGGGCGAAATCAGATACTCCGATGATTGCAACGTTGCCGTCGATTTTTACCCACTCGTGTGACTCGCTGTAAAGGAGTCCTTCAATGATCTTGCTCATTATTTCTTATAGTTAGTTTGATAAAATCTTTTCTTGATGACCTCTGCAGGGAAAACCTTGCTGCGTATGCGCACCTGCAGCTGAGTGCCGAGAGCACCATAGGCCGAATCCACAAGCGCAAAGGCAAGACTGCGGTCCAAAGTGATTGAATGGTAGCCCGTAGTGACAACACCAACCACCTCTCCTTCAGGGGTTTCCACGCTATAGCCCGCACGCGGGATTGCCCTGTCTTTCACCTCAAGCCCGACGAGCTTGCGTGCAGTTCCGTGGGCTTTCTGCTCCACCAGAGCTTCCTTACCGATAAACTCTTCCTTATCGAGTTTGCAGAAAATGGAGAGTCCTGCCATCACCGGAGATATCTCCGGACTGAGTTCGTCCCCATAAAGCGGAAGTCCGGCTTCGAAACGCAGGGTGTCACGGCATCCCAGTCCGCAAGGCTGAATACCGGCCTCCAGCAGGGTCTGCCAGAGTTCTTTGGTCTTTTCTGATGAAGCATAAATCTCAAAACCGTCCTCTCCGGTATAGCCGGTACGGCTGAGTATCAGTCCGGGAAGCTCGCAATAGGTGTAGAATGTGAGCGCCGAGGCCTGCGGAAGGCCAAGAATACGCACAAGTACATCTTCGCTCTCAGGGCCCTGGACTGCAATCTGTCCCCAGTTTTCGGACTGGTTGTCTATCTTCACATCGAAGCCTTGGGCATTGTCCAGCATCCACTGATAATCCTTGTCAATATTGGAAGCATTCACCACGAGAAGATAGTGTTCCGCCGTGAAACCCTTGTAAACCAGAAGGTCATCCACAACTCCCCCGTCAGGGTAGAGCATCATTCCGTAAAGTATCTCTCCGGCAGCGGCTTTGGTAATGTCATTGGTGAAAATATGGTTCACAAAACGCGTTGCGTCCGGACCGTCGATAAAAATCTCTCCCATGTGGGAGACATCGAACACTCCGACTTTGGTGCGTACGGCATTGTGCTCCGCAATAATACCGGCCGGATAGCGGATAGGCATATCAAATCCGGCGAAGGGACTCATCACGGCCCCGAGGGCGACGTGAGAATCGTGTAGGCAGGTCAGTTTATCCATTATGTGTCAGTATGTAACTATCTGTTGAGAAGTTCCAGATCCTTTTTGAGGAGTATCTTCTTATCCATCAGAGCAACCTTCTGGAACAATATTATCTGGTTGGGAAGGCTCAGATAGACCTTGTCCTCGTGCTTGTTTTTCCTCCACCATTTGTAAAAGCCTACAGGATCGGTCTGGAAAGGGATGCGGGCAATTATTCCGGTACCGTAGCCCGGATAATCTATGGTGAGCTTCAGGCCCATATAGCGCTTGTAGTAATCGGGATCCGCTCTGCGAAGTTTGCTCTCAAGCGGATTGAAGACCTCTATTTCATCAACATGCAGGGTCTTTTCACGAATAATCATCTTGTGAATCCTTACCGGATCCACGCAAATCCACACACCCATTTTCAGTGTCTGCGGGCCTTGTTCGGTGTCCAGAGTCAGCTCGTCGCAAGAGTAATAGAGCTTCTCCGGATCCAAAGGCGCTACGTTTGGCTGATCTTCCATTGGTTTTCTTTTCTGCAAGGTCGAATTATCTCCACAAATTTAGCAAAAAAATCTTTTATTTGTACCTTTGGTGCATGAATCAATTTCTGGTCAGCGTCAGCGGAATGTTCGAAGCGGAGGGATTTCACCCCTCGGGAGCAACCGGACTGGACTTCAGGGAGCTGGAAGGCACCTGCTGCTATTGCAGCGAAGAAGCCGCTGAAATCTTCAGCAAGGCCCTGAAAGAGCCGGAAGGCATAGCCTGGATCGACAGCGGAGACTACCATTACCTGAGCTATTTCCGGGCAAAAAGGATAAAACAGGATTTCGAATTGATTCTGCTCGACAATCACAGCGACGACTTCGACCTTTGTGGGCTTCTGTCCTGCGGCAACTGGGTTACGGCCCTTCAGGAGCAAAGCGGGTGCAGGGTAAGCCTCATCCGGGGAATCCGGGACTACGACCCTGCTGCCCCCTCCCCCCTTCCCGTATTCATCAGTCTCGACCTGGATGTGCTCCGGGAGGAAGACTTCATCACCAACTGGGACCAGGGCACTATGACAAGGGAAGAACTCGAAACCATTCTTGGAGCCATTGCCGGAAGCCGGAAGGTGCTGGGTATGGATATATGCGGAGGGCTCAGCGTCAGCAAAGGGGCAGACGGCAGCGCTCTGCGGTCCAACAGGGAGCGCAGGGAAAGGCTTTGCAGCTTTTTGAGAGAAATCAGCCTTCTGCAGTAAGGACGTTGACGTGCTGGCCTGTAACTTCCACGGTAACAGGAAGATTTGCTACAATCTCGCCGTCCAGTTCAACTATGTCCCTGGACTTGTCGTCAAGGGCTTCGATGCGGATTTTCTTTCCGCGCAGATAGAGTATGTATTTGGATTCGTGAACCGTATGATTGTAAATCCTCGGAAGTTCGGCAATAAGCCTTCCCAGAGTAACCACAGGAACCACCATAGCGTCCAATATGCCGTCCGTCGGATCCGCAATGCTGCACTGCTGCATACCGCCGCCGCAGTATGAACCGTTGCCGAGTGCCATATCATAGACTCTCCCGCTGTAAACCAGCTGGTCATCGCAATAGATGGCAACATTCTGGACTGGAATATGGAAAATGTTGTAAATCAAGGAAGTAAGGTATATCCTTGAGCTGCGCAGTCCCCTTTCCTTCTGGGCATTGACCCTTTGGCACACGTGAGAATCGAAACCGAAACCGCCGATATTGGCCATATATGAGACCTTGCCGTCATCAGCCGTAAGTTTCACCACATCCTCCTGCACGAACTTGCCCTTGGCAAGAAGGCCAATCACCTTCTCCACATCGCGGGGGATGCCGAAAGACTTGATCCAGTCGTTTCCGGAACCTATCGGGGCCACGGCCAGATAGAACTCCGAAGGGTTGACTCCCGAGGTCTCGCACCAGCTCAGGACTCCGTCGAAGACTTCGTGTATCGAGCCGTCTCCGCCCACCGCCATTATCTTGCGGTACCCTCTTCTGGCAGCAACCGCTGCAAGCTGTGTAGCGTGATGCTTGTGTGTAGTATAGACAGTATAAAAAGGAATATTGTACTCTTTAAGCAAGCGCTCTGCAGGGACCCAGTATTTCATTGTCTTGCCTGAGCCTGCGTGCGGATTGACTATTATATACCATTCTTCTTTTATCGTTGCCATCTCAAGTTTTATGGTTTCAAAGAATACAAATATAAGGAAAATTTGCTAAATTCGCGGTCTATGGGAAAGATAATAGCAATCGCAAACCAGAAGGGCGGAGTGGGCAAAACCACCACGGCAATCAATCTTGCCGCATCCCTCTCAATTCTCGAGAAGAAGGTTCTCATCATTGATGCGGACCCTCAGGCAAATTCAACCTCGGGACTCAACTGTTCTCCTGATTCCACCGATGGCAAGACTTTATACGAAATAATGATAGGAAAGGTGAGCGCAGCCGAAACCATACTCCCTACGGAGATGGAGAACCTGAAGATCATCCCTTCCCACATCAATCTTGTAGCAGCAGAAATCGAAATAATAGACCTTCCGAACCGCGACCACATCCTCAGGGATGCCCTCGCTCCGGTAAAGAACGATTACGATTTCATCATCCTGGACTGTGCCCCGTCGCTCGGGCTCACCACCGTCAACTGCCTTTCGGCAGCCGATTCGGTGATTATTCCGGTCCAGCCTGAGTTCTTCGCTCTCGAAGGTCTCGGGAAACTGCTTCAGACCATCCGTCTTGTCCAGAGCGGAAGCAATCCGGGCCTCGACATCGAAGGCTTCGTCGTAACCATGTTCGACGGCCGCACCAAGGTGCACGCGCAGGTAGTGGCCCAGCTCAAGGAGTATTTCAAGGAAATGGTTTTCAACACCATCATCCAAAGGAACATACGCCTTTCCGAAGCTCCGTCCTACGGAAAGCCTATAGTCCTCTATGAAGTGACAAGCACAGGAACAATGAACTACCTCAATCTCGCAAGAGAGGTACTCGAGCGTAACAACCAAAGCATATGAGCCAGCCACCAAGAGGCCTTGGGAAAGGCCTGAGCGCCATTCTCGGCAACATACAGAGCGCCGATGACCTGCGCAGCCCAGTAGCATACAGTTCCAAACCTGCAGCCGGAGAGAATACAGCTGCCGGAGCGACTGCCGATGTGGTACGCATTCCTGTGAACCTCATCGAGCCTAACCCTTTCCAGCCGCGCCTGTCCTTTGATATGGAGGAACTCGAAGGCCTCGCAGCTTCCATCCGCACCCTCGGGCTCATCACTCCGATTACGGTCCGCCGCCGCGCTGACGGCAGATACCAGATCATCAGCGGTGAAAGGCGTTACCGCGCCTGCCAGATGGCCGGCCTAACGGAAGTCCCTGCCTATGTGCGCGATGCCGACGACCAGGGAATGCTGGAGATGGCCATTGTGGAGAATATCCAGAGGTCCAACCTCGACCCAATAGAGATTGCGCTCAGCTACCGCAGGCTTATGGACGAATGCCAGCTCACCCAGGAGGTGATGGCGGAGAGGCTGGGACGCAACCGTTCTTCGGTGGCCAACCAGATACGCCTTCTGAATCTGCCTGTCAAAGTGCAGCACGACCTCAAAGTCGGCCAGATCAGCGTGGGACACGCCAAGGTTCTTCTGAGCATAGACGACCCTGATGTTCAGGTTAAGCTCTGCGACCTGGTCATCCGCACCGGAATGAATGTACGCCAGCTGGAACAGAAGGTCAAATCCCTTATGGAAAGCGGGAAACCGTCCCCGGGAGCAAAACGTCAGGAGCGCGTTCACGAGATTCCGCAGGAGCACAAGGACCTCTGCAAGGAGGTAGCCCGCTACTGCAAGGGCGAAATCAGCCTCAAGAGAAGCAACTCCGGCAAGGGTACAATGACCATTCACTTCAATTCCGACAAGGAAATAAGCGCACTTCTGGATGCTCTCAAAAAGTAAAAGACGCCTCCTTGCCGCAGCATTTGCCATTTTCGCGGTAAGCCTGCTTGACTGCCGGGCGCAGTTCAAGGAGGAAGCCTTTTCCCAGAAGTTCAACGATGACCAGGCTAACCAGAAGGATACCACGGACAAGAACTCCATTTTCTCATTGAAGAAATACTGGGGAGCTCTCGGGCACAAAAACACTATGGATGTGACTACGGCCTTCTGCGGATCCACCGTGCTGGTCGGAGGAATGCAGATCTACAACAAGGACTATTGGAAGCTGCCTGTAGTCTATGGAGGGATAGCGGCCGGTGTAGGCAGCGGCATATGGTTCAACACCCAAGGCAAACACGACACGGCAGCCTGGTGCTTTGCCGGAGCCGGTCTGGTGTACTGGGGCACGCTTATGGACGGAGTCATCAACTTCATCCCGGATGACTGGCCACAGCCGGGCAAGGCGCCTCTCTATTCGCTGCTGCTGCCGGGACTCGGGCAGATTTACAACCACGAAATCTGGAAACTCCCTATCTATTACGGCATAATGATTGGCGGGCTGGACTACTATTTCATGTTCAAAAAGAACTTCGAAAGGTTCCGCACCATCTACAACAATCAGGATACCACCTACTTCCCTCTTGAGACTTCCAAGTACTACAAGAACCTCTACCGCCGCTACCGCGACTATGCCCTGCTGGTGGTCTTCGCGGGCTATTTCCTTCAGGCAATTGACGCCAATGTCTTTGCCTATATGCACAATTTTGAGGTTACCGAGGACCTTACACTGGACATCAGTCCTACCATCATAGCCCCGAATACCGACTATGCAATGGCCCCTGTATCCAATATGTCTCCGGGCTACTCCCCTGCCATAGGGCTCAGCATAGGCCTCAAATTCTGAGATTTCATACCTATCATCAGTTTCACTTCCCAGGACGGCGATTTATCGCTGCCCGGATACCGTGTAGTTGAGAGCCTGAGCTTCAGCTCTTTCCAGCCGGCATAGAGCGAGAGCGCATAGCCCCTTCCGTAATAGGCAGGCACGTTGAAACTGCCCGGCACATCCCGTTCATAGACATAAATCCTGTCCGCCCATCTGTCCACTGCAAAGACTGTAGCCCTTGCCCATAGCGCGGCCTCTCCCTTCCATCCCGCTTCCACAAAGCCGAGCCATCCCCAACCGCTGCAACCCACTGCATTCAGGCGCATATGAGCCTGCAGACGGCCCCAGGCGGCATCAAGGTCAAAGCGTATGTCATTGCGCAGAGCCTCCTTAGCCGCCTGGGGCCTGTAGCGTGAGCTCAGTTTCAGCGAAGGCGTGAAGGCTCCGAAACTCTTCTGAAGGTTCAGTATTCCCTTGAACTGAGCCTCCTCTTTCGAAGGGTGCCAGGCCGCATCCAGACTCACCATAAGCCAGGGCAGTTGAAGTCCGGCCGCAGCGCCCCATTCGTCCGAAGTTTTGCTTGCAGAGCGTGCCGCTCCCGCCCAGGGCGAAGAGTAGGAAGGAGAATAGGCCCTCGCAAGCAGAGCGGCCTTTTTGCCGTAGGCAATATTCCACACCCCGGCAAGCAGGGCCGCAGAGCCCCCTGAAGCGAAATCAAGGGCGCCCTCGCCAGAAAAAGTCACCTTGCCTATGCTTGAACGGAAATCTCCTGAAATCCAGTAGCCTTCGGGGCTGTGCACTGCGCTCACACCGGCCGTGGTATTCTTCCACAGATGATTCATATTGACCAGCTGAACGCCTTGAAAATCAGCAGCAAGGCTTAGGCTGGTATGCCCCAGCTCCACAGATGCGGCAGCTCCGCAGAAAGAAGACTCGGGGCTGAAAGTGCTGCAGGGGGCAAGCCCGCTTGCATTACGGGTAAAGGCCGATACTCCCGAAAAGCCCGAAAGGCTGAAGCCGCTCCACAGCAGCAGGCCCTGACCGAAACGGGCGCTGAAATTGCCCGCTACCACGCGGCTGAGCACCCGGCCGCTGTAGCTGAGGCTCCCGCTTGTCAGTGCCCCATCCTTGATGGCCAGCGCTGCGCCATATCTTGAATCAAGGCTGGAGGAGGCTTTGAAGGCGGAGGTCCAGCGCCCGTTTTTGACGCTTTGGCGCATACGGGCGTCCGCATAGAGGCTCCCCTTGTTCGCTGCTCCGAGCACTCCAGAGGGCCTGAAGGTAAAGAAATACTCCAGGTCCTTTGCCAGCTGAAGGCCTATTCCGGGGACGGCTGCGAGCTCCGCTACGGAGCATATATCCCCGTCGCTGCGGATGTAATCGAGGATGGAGGCTACCTGGAACGGGGTGAAGAAGCCTGTGGAGCTGAGTTGGGAGCGGCTCGCGCTGTTGAGGTCCAGAGGATGGTCCGAAAGGCTCTGGTAGCGTTCGAGTTCGCTTTCGGAGAGTTCCTCCAGGGTGGAGGCTCCGCTCAGGCGCAGCACTGCCTGCTGGAAGGAATCATCATTAATCTGTGCGGGAGTCAGGCTTAAAATAGCGGTTATCAGAAGGCGAAGCATCATAGTCCAAAAATTTTTCCGCTAATTTAGCAAAGCACAGTTATTTTTCCTAACTTTGGGAATTATTATTTCCAAAAATATGTGCAGCGTCAAACTTCACGACAAAACCTTCGTTCCTTACATCAAAAACGAAGAATTGATGAAGGCAATTGCCAATGTTGCTGAGCAGATTTCTGCCCGTCACAAAGATGACCCTCAGCCGCCAGTTCTCCTGTGCGTCCTGAACGGTGCTTTGCCCTTCACCGCAGAGCTTCTCAAGCTCATCGACTTCCCTGTAGAACTCCATACAGTCAGACTCGCCTCCTACAGCGGCACAGACTCCGTCGGCCCCGTCAGAATGATAGGCGCGCTCAGTTCGGAACTGAAAGGGCGCAATGTCATCATCTGTGAAGATATAGTGGACACAGGAAAAACAATGGTCTTCCTTCACGAGCTTCTGCTCAAGGAAGGAGCTGCGAGCGTGGAAATCTGCACTATGCTGCTTAAACCCGAAGTCTATAAACAGCCACTTGCTCTTGACTACGTGGGAATGGAAATCGAAAACCGTTTCATAGTGGGCTTCGGTCTGGATTATGACCAGCTTGGAAGAAATCTCAACGATATCTACATATTGGAATAATTATGAAATATTACATCATGTTCGGCCCTCCGGGAGCCGGAAAAGGCACACACGCTGCCGCTGTTCGTGAAAAATACAATCTCTGCCACCTTTCTACAGGCGAGCTTCTAAGAGCTGAAATAGCCAAGGGATCAGAGCTTGGACTTCACGCAAAATCTCTTATCGACAAGGGAAGTCTTGTCCCGGATTCCGTAGTTGAAGGAATGATTGAGAATCAGTTCAATGAGGTGAAAGGGGTTGCCGGTTTCCTTCTTGACGGATTCCCGCGCACCCTCGGACAGGCCAGGGACCTTGACGCCATTCTCGCCAAAAGAGGCGAAGAGGTTACCGCAGTGATTTCACTGATGATTTCCGACGAGACCGTCAAGCAGAGGATTGCCCACAGGGCTGCCATCGAAGGCCGTGCCGACGATGCCTCCGAAGAGACCATCAACAACCGCATCAAGACTTATCACACCCAGACTGAGCCGCTTATCGAGTACTACAAGGCTAAAGGCAAGTACTACGAAGTTCAGGCAGAGGAGCCTACCATCGAGCAGAACCGCGCCAAGGTGCTCGCTCTTATGGAGACTATAGAGAAATAAGTCTGCCGCGATGGACGGATTTATCATTGCAGCGATTATTCTCGCACTTATCGGTATAATTGGAAGTGTGGTCCCGGGACTTGCGGGACCACCTTTCAGTTGGCTTGCCCTGCTGCTTCTCTACTTCTCCGACAAAGCAGACCCTGTCAGTGTGACTACCCTTGTAATTACTGCTGTCATAGTGATTCTGGTGAGCGTAGTTGACTACATACTGCCACCGAAGATGACGAGCCGTATGGGAGGCCACAAGGCAGCATCGGTGGGCGCAACGATCGGGCTTTTTGCAGGTATGTTTCTGGCTCCTATCGGGATGATTGGAGGAAGTCTCATTGGTGCGTTCCTTGGAGAGTTTCTGGTGGAAAACCGTGGTGTATGGGCCTCATTCAAGGCTTCCATCGGCACTTTCCTGGGCTTCATCATTACGACAGTGCTCAAACTTGCCGTTGCCGGAGTGCTGTTCTTTATGGTCCTGAAGTTCAGCTTCTGATAATATTTTCTGAAAATTTCGGAAAAATATCAGCAAAATGCAGTCTTCCCTATTGCGGAATCAAATTTTATTCTTACCTTTGTATTCCCAAACGGGAAACACGCTGGGTTCGTATAACGGTTAGTACCCAAGATTCTCAATCTTGTAATAGGAGTTCGATTCTCCTACCCAGTACCAGACAAGGCAGACCAAAAGGTCTGCCTATTTCGTAGTTTTCCAAACGACATAGATATGAAATTTAAAGCTTTGATAGTTTCTGCCGCAGTACTGGCGGCGATTGTATCCTGCAAAACTGCTTCGACTTTACCTGAAGACAATTGGGAACCGGCCGTATATGAGGCCTTGACGGATATGATTGCCCGTGAAGGCATTCAGTCCGGGAACTACGACCCACAATGCCGTCCCTATGCAGTGTTTGATTATGATAATACGACCATTATCAATGATATAACACTGACACTGATGATATATCAGATAGAGAATCTCCGCTACGCTTTCCCGCCGGAAAATGCTTTCGAAGCCTTCACAGCCGCCATTCCGGACCTTGACAAAGTGCTGGACGGACCTGGCCTGAGCGCCCGTAAGTTAGGGGAAGACATAGCAGCTGACTACAAAGCACTTAACGGAATGCTCAAACAGGGAATGGAACTGGAGCAGATACACTCCACGGAGGAATACCTTGATTTCCGGGCCAAACTTGAAGCTCTGAACGAAGGTGTAGAGAACACCTTTGATTATGCAACATTGTGCTTGTGGCAGCCATCCCTCTTTTCAGGGATGTCCTGTGAAGAGCTTCAGAATCTGACCCGTGAGTCTGTGGATCATTGGATGGCCCAGGATGGGATTTCCAAAGAACTGTGGGAAAGTCCTGATGGCATAGTAGCAGTTGAAATAAGCAAGGGCCTTATCTTGCCAATGGAGAGCATACATTTGTACAAAACCCTGAAAGACAACGGCTTTGACATCTATGTCTGCTCTGCTTCACTGGAGTCTGTTGTGGAGGCGATGGCCTGCGCTCCGCAGTATGGACTCGGCCTGACTCCGGACAAGGTGTTCGGAATCAGACTCGAGGAAGAGGGTTATGACCAGACCTTTATGGAAGGGAAAACTGCCTGCATAAATAAACTCATTGCCCCGTATCACGGTGGAAGGGCTCCGTCTCTTGTGGCCGGTGACAGCAATGGTGATTACGCCATGCTGACCGCTTTCGATGACTTGTCCGTAGGATTGATTTTCGACTGCAAACGCTCAGGCAATATAGCGGCACTCGTTGATAAGGCTAACACAAAAATGGCCGCGGGAACTTCCACACGGCCAATCTATGTTGTCCAGCCAAGGGACAGATTTACAAATAGCAGATAGAGTTTAGTCCTCGCTGATGAGTTTCTGAATCATCCTATGGCGGACTTTGTCCTGGAGCAGGAGCACGAGCTTGAACTGTCCGTCCTTGGCACCCTTCTCAAGATTCATCTTCTTGAAAAGGTCATAGGCATTGCGCCTGAGCACGTGGGTCGAAGGCATATGCAGACGCAGGGAATCACGTTTGGACTCATACTCGATATTGATTTCCTTCAAATGCTTATCCACAATCTCCGTAAACTCTGCAGCCTTTCTTCTGCGCACCTTATCCTCGAACTCATAATAGAAATCATAGTTGGACTCCTCAGGATTGGCAAAGCCGATGAAGAAATTCACCTTCATTCCGGTCTCCGCCTCTGCCATATGGACCGCATCCACAAACTGCTTCTCATAGAGCTTCTCGCCGGTAATGGAAACTATGCCGTTCACCTTCTGCACCATATGAATCGTAGGAGTACCCTTGAACTTAGGTCCGGCCTCCACAAGGTCATTCATATTGTAACGGTACAGACCTGACATTGTAGTCACATAGATGCAGTATCGCTTGCCTTCTTCAAGTTCATGCAGACGCAGGAACCGCGGATTCTCCTTCTCAAGTTCGCTCTGCTCCACGAACTCATAGTAGTGGAAATTAGGGAAAAGCACGGTATTGATGCTGTGGTCAAGCACCAGACCGAAACGGCACTCTGAAGCGAAGTAGCCCAGCTCCTGGTAGAAGGTACTTTCAGGCAGATTGGCCTGCACCTTTTCGGCAGCAAGAGCGGTATTTCCGCACTTCCAGGATGAAATCATCGCAAGATTAGGCCAGAAATGCTTGATCTGAGGATGTTCGTATTTCTCCTTCAGGCTGCGAAGGAAAGCCGCCCTCTTCGGGTCAGCCTTGAGCATAGGCTCAAGTTCCTTGCGTATATCCTCGGCAACCTCGAACTTGTCGGAAAGGGTTCCGTTCTCGATATCGGTGATGTATTCATCAAAATATTCGTCGCAGTTATGCACAAGTTCCAGCACCGTGGAAGGGTTCGGAGCCACGAAATATGACACATCGTGCGCAATCGCAAGCCTCATTATGGTGTAGTAGCGCGCCGTATAGTCCTTGATTTCATAGACACAAGGCGGAGTCACGAAGCGCTCCCTGATGAAGGAAGGCAGTTGCTTTGCGGTCACGCCGGAAACCGAGCCGAAAATCGTCCCGTCCTCGGCATAGCCTTCCACTACCCTGCCCACCGATACCATAAGTCCGCCGGAAAGAAACTTCGGGGCATTGCGCCTGAAGTTGTCCAGCCACACGTGGGACATTGCGTTATATACCTTATTCATATAAGGCACGGAAATAGGAATCCATTTCGGCTGGGAAGTAGTTCCCGAGGTAGTCGCATACATCAGCGGCTTGCCTTTGATAAGCACATTCGGCTCGCCCTTCTTATGCCTGTCCACATAAGGCCTGAAGGCCTCATACTGGTCGGCATTGACGCATTTCTCGTAAAGACGGAAAAGACGGTCAGGGTCTTTTGCCTTCAGAATAAGACGGAAGTGATGCTCGCGCCCATAAACAGTATCCTTGTTTGCTTTGAGTATTCTTCGAAGAGTCCTCGCGCTGCTGCGTTTGGGATTTCGGCTGGCCCACTCGAGTTTAGCCCTTTCGGGAGCGCCCTTGGCCCATACGCCGATATTGATAATCCAATAAGGTAGATTCATTTTATATTCGGTAAAAGGTTTCAGTTGCGCAAAAATAATAAAAATAACCGGTATTTGGCACAGACATTGCAATAGAATGTGTCAAATGGTTTTTCATTGATTAATATTGGTTAGGATTATTAAGGAACAGGCCACGACGTGAGTCGCAGCCTGTTTCACTTTTATGTGAGCGGTGTTCCGTCCTCCCAATCCCTGAGGAAGTAGCCGTGAGCATCCACGCAGTGATCGTGAATTCTGCACTTCTGGTCCTCATCGATGGAGTTCCACCAACTTGTGCACTCCGGGTAATGTACGGGCCTCTTGTTGGCCTTTGTTGCTATTCTTTCTTTCTGGGCAATGGTCAAAGATGACCACCACAAATCAAAGTTTGCCATATCCGATACAATTTTTTTCAAATATACGATTATCTTTGTATCACTTCGCAAAAAAAATGAAAAAAATATTTAGTATAGCAGCCTGCCTGCTCGCATTCTGCCTTACGGCGCGAGCCAATTTCACCCCGAAAATCGGCCTTACCCTTTCCGGTGGTGGGGCCAAGGGTGCGGCTCACATAGGAGTGCTCAAAGTGATGGAGGAAGTGGGCATTCCCATCGACTGCATTGCCGGCACCAGTATGGGTTCCATAATCGGCGGTATGTACGCCCTGGGCTATTCTCCAGACGAAATGGAGCAGATTATCAGGGCTATCAATTGGGACGAATATATCTCGGACTACATTGACCGTTCTTCAATGTCCTTCGAAATGAAAATGAAGGCAACTTCACTCTGGACTGAGATTCCTTTCAACAGTGCAAAGAACATCAAAATCCGCAACACCCTTCCCGGCGGCTTTATCAGCGGCAACAACATTCTCAATCTGCTCAACAGCCTTTGCGTAGGATACAATGACGAGATGGACTTCGACAAGTTGCCGATTCCTTTCGCCTGTGTCGCAACCGATATCGTTACCGGGGAGCAGGTCAATTTCCGCCACGGAGTGCTTCCGCAGTGCATACGTGCATCAATGGCCATTCCGGGAGTTTTCGCTCCGGTCAGAATCGGTGACAAAGTGCTGATTGACGGAGGAATGCAGGACAATTTCCCGGTTGACGTATGCAGGGAAATGGGCGCAGACATAGTCATTGGCGTAACGGTAAGCAACAAATACAAACCTGCCGACGAGGTCAATTCCCTGCCCCAGATGGTTGAAATGCTGACCGTGCTCGTCACTCAGAACAAAGCCGGGGAGAACCGCGAACTCTGCCGCATCTTCATCCATCCGGATGTTGAAGGCTATTCTTCCCTGAGTTTCGACAATGAGAGCATAGACACCCTCATAGAGAGGGGCTACAGGGCAGCTTCCCGCCACCGGGCCGAATTTATGGAACTACGCAGGATGCTGGATGAACTGGGCTACCCGAAACGCACCCAGTACCAGGCACCCAAGGCCAAAAATCTCACCCCATTCTCCGATGAGAAGATAATGCTCTCCAATCTGGAGATGAACGGCTTGTCGTCAAATGATTTCGAATGGCTGCTCCACGAATCAGGGCTGGACCAAGCAAGCGAAGTCACGGGAGAGGACATACGAAGGCTGGTTTCCATCTGCTACGGAACAGGTGCTTTCAAATCCATCACCTACAAACTCGAAGGAAGCATAGTGGACGGCAAGCAGATGTACTCGCTGGTTATGGACTTTGTTCCGGCAGAGCCTCACAATTTCGGACTGAGCTGTCATTTCGATTCCCAGACAGCGGCATCCCTGTACTGCCGTCTCGGCATCAACGAAAACAGGATATCCGGAGACCGGCTGATACTCGAAGGCAGCTTCGGCAACAACAATAAAGTCAAATTGACCGGCACTCTGGACAAGAGAAAGTACTTTGCCGGCAACATAGCCCTTCGGGCCAACCGCATGCGCACCACTGTAGCTGAAGAAGGACACCGAAACACTTATGTTACATTTACTGATTATGCGGTAGAAGCCTACGGCTCACACAATCATAGCCGGAATTTTCTCTGGGAAACGGGACTGCGGGTTGACGGCTTCAAAACCCACGACCTGATACGCTCTTCCAACGAGCAGGAAAGCTATATCACCGCTGAAATGCTCAACGGGCAGGCCCTCGGAGTGTTCTCCAGGTCAAAGTATGACAACCTTGACGACGCCTGGTTTGCCACCAGGGGAATACGGGCAAACTGGACTGTGGACGCCCGCTGGAACGCATTCGACAACAAGGCCGTCTGGGGCAGCACTCAGTTCGGCATCGAATACTACTGTCCTCTGAGGGACAATATCACCTTCATACCCCAGTTCTACGGAAGGGCCATAATCGGAAACGACAGCAACATCAACCGAAGGTACTGCAACTACATAGGAGGCCCGATTCAGTCCCAGATAATCGAACAGCAGCTGCCGTTCATAGGACTTAACCGCATAGAAAAGGTAGGCAATACGATAGGCATATTCAGAACCGACCTCAGATGGAACCCTATGGGAGAGTGGTATCTGACACTCATCAGCAACTGGTGTCACAGTTTCGACAAGAAGAAGGACATTCTCGGAGCTGGCATCCGCGCCTCGTACAACAGTATGTTCGGGCCGCTCAGTGCGGAAGTTCATTGGTCCAGCCTGACACGCGGAGCCGGTTTCTATTTCAGTTTCGGATTCAATTTTTAATTTATGATTTGGGAAATATTTCTTGAAGCTCTTGAAGGCGCGGTAGAGGTTTCGCTCTATGTAGCCGTAATGATGATAATAATTGAGGCTCTCAACATCGAATCGCGGGGGCGCATATTCAAAAAGATGGGAAACAGCGGAGCCGGACAGGTCGGAGTAGCTTCCCTGCTCGGGTCCATCCCGGGCTGTGTGGGCGGTTTTGCCGTCAGTTCGCTCTACAATCACGGAATGCTGAGTACAGGAGCCCTGCTCGCAATGATGATTGCCACCTTCGGTGACGAAACGATGGTGATGCTTTCTCTTTTCCCCAAAACCACCATTCCCATAATCTTCGGGCTTTGCGCTTTGGGCTTTGTATCCGGACTTATTGCCGATGCCCTTTCCCGGAAAAGAGCCGGCACAACCGAGCATTGCCACGCCCTCGAAGTGGAGGATAGCGCCAAGAAGCGCAGTTTCAAGCAATTCCTGAAGGAAAACGTGCTTCATCACGTGCTGATGCACCATATCCCGAAGATTTTTGCCTGGACCTTCGGCGTGCTGCTTGTGATGGGCCTGCTTCAGCATTATATCGACATAGAGAGCTGGATAGGCGGCAATACTGCGCTTATGATAGTAATCGCAGCACTGGTAGGGCTTATTCCGCAGTCCGGACCGCATCTTATTTTCGTTACCCTATTTGCCTCAGGCACCATTTCTTTGCCTGTCCTGCTGGCAAGCTGCATCTCGCAGAACGGCCACGCTTCGCTTCCACTGCTGGCCGAGAACCGCAGGGCCTTCGTCATCACCAAGCTTGTCACCTGCGTGCTGGGTATGGCTGTCGGCTTCATTTCTTTGCTGTTCGTGAGGTAGGAAAAATCCCTATCTTTTGGTAAATTTGCAGGCTTTTAATATCATATTGTATGGAAAATATGGGAATTGGACTTGAGCTGATGGGCATAGGAATGGTCACGGTCTTCGTGATTCTTCTTATCGTCATTTTCGGCAGCCGTCTCCTCATTTCAATCATCAACAGGATTGCTCCGGAAGAGAGCAAACCCCAAAAGGCCGCTGCCGCGGACGATACTGCTGCGGTAAAGCCGGTTCTGGATGCTGCTGTCGCCCAGCTTACCGGCGGCAAAGGTCATATTGTCAAAATCACTAAAATCAGCTGATAGTGGGAAGGGAAATCAAATTCAGCCTTGTCTTCAGGGACATGTGGCAGAGCGCCGGCAAATACCAGCCGCGCGTGGACCAGTTGGTGCGCATTGCACCTGTTATCATCAAGATGGGATGCTTCGACCGCATCGAGACCAACGGCGGCGGCTTCGAGCAGGTCAATCTCCTCTACGGAGAAAATCCCAATATTTCCGTAAGGGAATGGACCAAGCCTTTCCGCGAGGCGGGCATTCAGACCCATATGCTGGACAGGGCCCTGAACGGCCTGCGTATGAGCCCTTGCGCGAAGGATCTGCGCCAGCTTTTCTACAAGGTCAAGAAAGCTCAGGGAACGGATATTACCCGTATTTTCTGCGGACTTAACGATCCGCGCAACGTGATTCCGTCCATCGGCTACGCCAAGGAAGCGGGAATGATTGCCCAGGCTGCCCTGTGCATCACCCACTCCCCTCTCCATACGGTCGAGTACTATGTGAACCTCGCCAAGCAGTTCATCGATGCAGGCGCTGACGAAATCTGTCTCAAGGACATGGCAGGCATAGGACGCCCTGCTACCCTCGGCAAAATAGTTGCCGGCATCAAGGCCATCAAGCCTGACATTATCATCCAATACCACTCGCACTCCGGACCGGGATTCTCGGTGGCTTCCATTCTGGAAGTCTGCAAAGCTGGCTGCGACTATGTGGACGTAGCAATGTCCCCTCTTTCCTGGGGAACCGGACACGCCGATGTGATTGCGGTCCAGGAGATGCTCAAGGACGCCGGCTTCAAGGTTAAGGAAATCAATATGGAAGCCTATATGGAGGCCCGTACTCTGATTCAGGAGATGATGGACGACTTCCTCGGCTACTATTGTCCTTCTCTCAACAGGATAGACAATTCCCTGCTGGTCAAGCCGGGTCTGCCGGGAGGAATGATGGGCTCCCTGATGACGGATTTGGAAGACAATCTCGCAAGTCTCAACAAATGGAAGGCAAAGAACGGACAGGAGCCGCTCACCACGGACCAGCTTCTCGTGAAACTCTTCGACGAGGTGGCCTATGTATGGCCTAAGGTCGGCTACCCTTGCCTCGTGACTCCTTTCTCGCAGTATGTGAAGAACCTGGCCCTGATGAATGTGATTCAGATGGAAAAGGGCAAGGAGCGCTGGTCAATGATTGCGGACACCATTTGGGATATGATACTCGGCAAGGCCGGACAGCTCCCGGGACCTGTGGACCCGGAATTGGTTGCACTTGCCAAGTCCCAGGGACGCGAGTTCCTTACCACTGACCCTCAGGCCAATTATCCGGACTGCCTGGATGAGTTCAGGGCCAAGATGAAGGAGAACGGCTGGGAACTCGGCCAGGATGACGAAGAGCTCTTCGAGTATGCGATGCATCCGTCTCAGTATGAGGCATATAAGAGCGGAAAGGCCAAGGCGGACTTCGAGGCCGACCTCGCAAAGCGCAAAGCCGAGAAGAACGCACCAGCTGCTGCAGCAATGCCTTCGACCATTACCGTCAGCCTCGGCGGACAGACCTACAGGCTGGAAGTGGCTTATGGAGATACGGCGCCGGCCACCGGCTCCGCTGCTGCCGCAGCTCCCGCTCCGGCCGGCGCCGGGGAGGATATTCCGGCACCTATCAGCGGAAAGTTCTTCCTCACCAACGGCAATTCGGAGAGCCCGAAGAAGGTCGGAGACAGCGTCAAGAGGGGCGATACTCTCTGCTATATCGAGGCTATGAAGACCTACAATGCAATTTGTGCCGACTTTGACGGCGTCATCACCGAAATCTGCTGCAAGAACGGAGATTCCGTGGATGAGGATGACGTTATTCTCAAAATCGCACGTAACAGCTAGGAGCTATGGGAGAAATTCTCGACAGACTGTACCATATGACGGCGCTCAGCGACCTGATTGCCGACCCGTCATATCTTCTGATGTACCTGCTCGCCTTTGTACTGTTGTACCTGGGAATAGTAAAGAAATATGAGCCTCTGCTGCTTATCCCTATAGGCTTCGGTGTGCTCATAGCCAACTTCCCGGGCGGTGAGATGGGTGTCATTCAGGCTAATGCAGAGGGACTTGTCCCGCTTGCAGACGGCACCATGGTGGATATATGGAAGATGCCGCTCCACGAGATTGCCCACGAGTTCGGCATTATGAACTATCTCTACTACGCTCTTATCAAGTCCGGACTCCTGCCGCCTATCATCTTTATGGGTGTGGGTGCGATGACAGATTTCGGACCTATGCTGCGCAACCTCAAGCTTGCGATTTTCGGAGCTGCAGCCCAGTTCGGTATCTTTGCCGTACTGCTCGCGAGTCTCGCGCTGGGCTTCACCCCGCAAGAGGCAGGTTCCCTTGGAATCATCGGTGGTGCCAACGGTCCTACCGCCATATTTACCACCATCAAGCTGGCTCCGCACCTGCTCGGACCTATTGCGATTGCGGCCTACAGCTATATGGCTCTTGTTCCGGTAATTATCCCGCTCGTCGTGAAGCTGCTATGCACAAAGAAGGAGCTTATGATCAATATGAAGGAGCAGGACAGGCTTTATCCGGACAAGATGCAGATCAAGAATATGCGCGTTGCGAAGATAGTCTTCCCTATCGCCGTGACTGTGATTGTCGCTATTTTCGTTCCGACAGCAGTTTCGCTTGTGGGTATGCTTATGTTCGGAAACCTTATCAAGGAAATAGGTGCAGACACTTCCCGTCTGTTCACGACCATCAGTAACGGTCTTATGAACACAGCTACCGTATTCCTCGGACTCTGTGTGGGAGCGACTATGACTGCGGAGTCATTCCTGAACCTTCAGACCCTCGGCATCATCGCAGGCGGCTTCCTGGCGTTTGCCCTGAGTATTGCGAGCGGAATCTGTATGGTGAAGATTTGGAATCTCTTTGCAAAGAAGAAAGTCAATCCTCTCGTTGGAGCAACCGGACTTTCAGCAGTGCCTATGGCCAGCCGCGTTTGCAACGGTATCAGCACCAAATACGACCCTAAGAATCACGTACTCAATTACTGTATGTCCTCCAACATCGCCGGAGTCATCGGCTCCGCCGTCGCAGCCGGAGTGCTGATATCCTTCCTTGGATAACGGGACAGATTCCCAACATACTCAACCAGCCGCCCTCCCGGACGGCTGGTTTTGTTATAAGTAGCTTCGCCGGCAGGCAGCTCCAACGTGCAAAAAACAGGGCAAAAATTGCTTCTCGGGCAGAAAAACAGGCCTGCGTGCAAAAATCAAGGCAAAAATTGCTTTTGGAGCAAAAAAACCGTGTCAAAAGCAAAAAACAGGGCAAAAATTGCACCGCACGGCTGTCAGGGATTCTGGGAAGGAGCTTCTGCGAAGTGTTCTGCCAGGTAGTCGAGGCAGAAGGCTGGCGGCACTGCTGACTACAGCAGGACTTCGTCCACGAGGCAGGCGTCAAGGGCGTCTGCGATTTCTTTTTTGTCGAGATGCTGTCCGATGAAAACGATTTTCTGCATCCTGTCACCATAATTCTCGTCCCAATCCCTCTGGAGAACCGGGTCGGTGTCAAGCATACGCTGGAGCTGGTGCTCAGGCATTGTGGCGTACCATTGTCCGGCATTTTTGAGTGAAACCTGCTTGCCGGCCTGCTCGAAGAGGTAGCAGAGGTCGGTGTCGTTGGTGAAATAGCACAGACCCTTCGCGCGGATTACGCTCTTAGGCCATTTGCGGGCAACGAAATGGTCGAATTTGTTGATATCGAACGGCTGTCTGCGATAATAGACATAGGTGCCGATGCCGTATTCCTCGACTTCACCTCCTTCGTGGTCGTGGTGGTGATGGTGGTGGTGTTCCTCGTGTTCCTCATCATCTTCGTCGTGATGATGGTGGTGTTCCTCGTGTTCCTCTTCATCATCGTCGTGATGATGGTGGTGTTCCCCGTGCTCATCGTCATCTTCGTGTTCTTCCGGGGCCGGTCCTTCTACCAGACTAATCCAGGAGGCGGAAGTAGCAGCCTTCTCGAAATCGAAGAGTCCGGTGTTAAGCAGCAGGTCAAGGTCAACATCGGCGTAGTCACATTCGATAATCTGGGCCTTAGGCTGCAGGGCGCGAATCACTTCCTCCACTCTGTGGAGTTCCTCCTTGCTGACTTCGGAGGCCTTGTTGAGCAGAATGATATTGCAGAATTCTATCTGCTGAATCACAAGATTCTCAATATCTTCCTCATCGAAATTGCGCTCGGTGAGGTTTTTGCCGCAAGAGAACTCATCTTTCATACGCAGTGCATCCACAACTGAAACTATGCAGTCGAGACGAGGCACTCCGTCAACCACATACTCTACTCCCATCTGAGGCATTGAGCATATTGTCTGTGCGATTGGCTCAGGCTCGCATATTCCGCTGGCCTCGATAACGATATAGTCGAACTTGTGCATAGCCGCAATTTCGTGGAGCTGCTCCACGAGGTCCATTTTCAGCGTGCAGCAGATGCAGCCGTTCTGCAGAGCCACTAGGCTGTCGTCTTTCTGGCCTACTATTCCGCCTTTCTGAATCAGGTCGGCATCTATGTTGACCTCGCCTATGTCGTTGACTATCACGGCGAACTTGATGCCGCGCCTGTTGTTGAGTATCCTGTTGAGGAGTGTGGTCTTTCCGCTTCCCAGATAACCTGTAAGCAGAAGCACTGGAATCTGTTTCATAGCATTCATATTTTTGAGTGTGCAAATATAATTAACTTCCGGTATAAATTGTTAACTTTGTCCCTCCTTATGAAGACACGTTACATCTACCCAATTCTTCTTGTCTCCCTGATGCTTGCATCCTGCAAGCAGGACAAGACTGACATCATTGAGTCACGATATATTGCATCGGACAAGCCTTATGCCACTCTGTATTCCATTGACAAAGAGACAGGATATGTCAATATTGCCGACTCTCTGGTGCGCGGAAGCAAGGTGGAGGTGGTTGTAAACGACAAGCTCAAGAGCAACAAGCACGTCTATATGGCCCTGTATTCGAAGAAGGGGCCGAGGCTCTACGCAATGCAAGGCAATCTCAGTACCGACAGCCTTGCTCTCGTTCAGGAGAAGCAGTTGTATGTGCGAACGCCTGCGTCCATACTCCTTGACACGCTGAGCAGCGTTATCGCCGGGCAGGCCGACAAGGGGGCGCTGGTGACCATCGAGGGCTATGACAGGCTCAACCCCGACGGCAGCGTGCACCGATATAAGGTGGCAGCCGAAGGCGGCAAAGGATATATATACGGCAAATACCTCGTCACTACCCAGGAGGAGGCCCTTAGCCGCTATATGCCGGAGAAATACGACTCCCTGCATCTTGCCATCAAGAACCGTTTCGGTGCAGGCAAGGCAATAGACTGCGATTTCTTCCCAAGACCGAAGCCGGAGTTCGAGGGTAACAAAATGCCTGAGTCCTGCTATTCGCTGTACATAAATTTCGCTCCTGCGAACCTATCAAAAATCGATGAATACATCGAGCTGGCTAAGCAGACCAGAATCAACACTTTTGTCATTGATATCAAGGATAACGAGTGCCCGGGCTTCCGCTCCGAGGCAATGCTGAAGTATTCTCCTACCAACTACAACCGCTCGACCAAGAACGGAGAAAAGCTCTACAGGAGAGCAGTAAGCCGCCTTCACGAGGAGGGTTTCTATGTAGTGGGCCGCATCACCTGTTTCAAGGATTCCTATTTTGTGAAAGATAATCCGCAGTGTGCAATCACGGAAATTGAAACCGGAGATCCTTTCAAGCACAACAAGAGCTACTGGCCTTCCGCCTTCAACCGCAAGGTGTGGGAGTTCAATGTTGAGCTGGCAAAAGAGGCCATCACCAAATTCGGCTTCAATGAAATCAATTTCGACTATGTGCGTTTCCCGGACAGGATGACGAAAATCGAGGACAAAATCGACTACCACAATACCTACGGGGAAACAAAGGTGCAGGCTATCCAGCGCTTTGTGCAGTATGCCTGCGACGAGATTCACGAACTGGGAGCCTATGTATCCATAGATGTATTCGGTGAATGCGCAAATCCGGGCTACACTACAGCCTACGGCCAATATTGGCCTGCACTTTCCAACATTGCCGATGTGATGTGCGGAATGCCGTATCCGGACCATTTCCCGGACGGATTCTATGGAATCAAGAAACCGTGGAATCACCCTTACGATATTCTCTATGCGTGGGGACAGAGGGTTCAGGCCCGTCAGAAGGCCACTCCGACTCCAGCCAAGGTGCGTACCTGGGTGCAGGCTTACCACGTTATGCGTCATGTTGACCCGAACGGTATAGACTACAATGCGGAGAATATCGAAAAAGAAATCCGCGGTCTGTTTGACGCAGGTCTTACCGGGGGATATACCACCTGGCTTTCGTCGTCCAATATCAACAAATACCGCGAGCAGGCTCCCGCTTTCTGCATCGACTACCTGGCAGAACACTCCGCAGAAGCTCCTTCCCAGAATCCCTGACAGCCGCGCGGTGCAATTTTTGCTTTGATTTTTGCGCTTTGGGCCATCCGGGAGGCTTGCGGTGCAATTTTTTCCCTGATTTTTGCTTTTGACACGGTTTTTTCGCTCCAAAAGCAATTTTTGCCCTGTTTTTTGCACGCAGGCCTGTTTTTCTGCCCGAAAAGCAATTTTTGCCCTGTTTTTTGCACGTTGGAGCTGTCAGAACGAGCCGGCAGGCAGCTGCCCTCCGAGAACCTGTGCCGCCCTCGGCACTTTTGGCAGAGGCTCCGCCTCCGCACCATCCTCTGCGGCTCCCGG